>Ga0209396_1001668_pt1 | contig 24227 bp, 18 predicted proteins | sample GOMGulsemesocosm_6_FD_184638 | JGI IMG/M metagenome (GOLD analysis project Ga0209396, IMG submission 184638) | Methane-oxidizing microbial communities from mesocosms in the Gulf of Mexico - GOM8C Gulf of Mexico (SPAdes) (version 2) | ecosystem: Environmental > Aquatic > Marine > Cold seeps... | reverse complement strand
GATAGTGAATTATCGAATGAAGATAAGCCCCCACTATATCTAAATTTGGCAGTCCCGCTATCATAGGTTTCCCGTTAGACCGGTAACTTTGCGTCTCTAACTTTCATTAGATTTGCCCTTATTAAGCTTTAAGCTCAATCTAATCATTATAGAATGAATATTATAAATGTAAACATAAAAGGCTACTTTTGTTTACCTTTATAAGGTAAAAGTAGTCATAGGTAATCTTGAATTATGTTCAAGGTTTTGTTTTTCAATAACTAATGGATTGGCTATGTCGAGAGAAAGGGAAGGACTATTTATTACTTTTGTTTATAAGGTACTCTTTTGGTACTTGTTTATTGTGGCTCCTACCTTAGCATTGGCTCCATCTGAACAGGCTTTACTCAGTAATCAAGTTCAACAACTTTTAAAAGTAAATACTGAAATAGTCGATGCAGAGAAAGTAAAGTTTCTATCTGAAAAAATAATCAATAATCGGCAGCACTACTCAAATAGTATTTTAGCTAAAGTTTATTTACTTTCTGCAAGGGTTGCTAGCGGCGAAGGCAATATCAATGAAGCTCTTGAATACGCTCAAGGTGGTTTGGCAGTAAATAGTATTGATAAGAAAATTAAGTTAGCTTTATTATTGAAATTAGCAGATGTATATATTGCGAAAAAGGAATATAAAGCCCTATTAGACTTGGCTCAAGTAGCAGTGAAAAATAGTGAAATTAGCAATAGTATTAAATATCAATTGCTTTCACTAAGTTATCGCAGTGTTGCCTTTGCACTGTTAGGAAAGCACAAACAAGCTTTAAGTGATTTGCAGAAAGTTGTAAAGGGGGCAAGTAAGAGCGAGTTGACTGAGCATATTGATTTACTGACTATTTTAGCATTGGCTTACCACCATTTAGGTGATTATCAAACATCACTGATAATGCAATTAAAGATATTAAAATTGAGTATCGAAATGGGGCGAAAAAGAAATGTTGCTCAAGTCTATTTATATCTAGGATATGCTTATTTCAACTTGCTACGTTTTGATGATGCATATAATGCCTTTTGGGAGTCTAAAAAACATGCGGAGAATATGAAGGGACTTATTCATATTGGTCATGCAAATAAAGAGCTAGGTATTGTTTTGCTAAATCAAAAGCAATTTCATGAAGCAATTTCTCCACTGCAACAATCAATTGAAATATTTCGGCAAGAAAATATGCAGTCTGATCTTATTGAGTCTTTAGTCGCACTGGCAAGTGTTAGACTAAAAATCAATCATAATATTGATGGTTATGCTTTATTGACTGAGGCGACAAGGCTTCTTGATGGTAAAGATATTTCCTTAAGATATGCTGGCTTTTATCGAATGGTAGCGGAAATGCACTTCGCAAATAAAAACTATCAAGCTGCTTATCGCTGGAGCAAAAAACATAGTGAAATATTGCAAAGTAAAATTAATATAAATAAAAAATCTACCAGTATTTCTCAAGACTTATCTCAGTTGTTTTTCGTTCAGACAACTCAAATAAAGCCCATTGAAGAATCGAAAAAGCTTGCCGTAAAATTGGCTGAAAGCAGCGAATTATCTATTAGCTTTGTTGGGAAGTATCAAAAACAACGCTTTATTATTATTAGCATGTTGGCATTAATCTGCCTATTACTCATTACCTTAGTTGGTATTTTCTTGAGACTAAGAGCTCATAAAATAAACCTAGCTTATGAGGAAATAGAAAACCCAAGCCATATAATGGCCTCTCCGGCGAAAACGAAATCTGATTATCAACGGGCCTTTAAAAAAGCCAGAAAGTTTCAGTATCCTTTGTCTGTTGGTTACCTTGTTATAGATAATTGGCAAGAGCTGACTTTTCACTTTAATAAGAAAACTATTAACGAGGTTACTAAAGATATAGCCAGAGTGATTAATGAGCAAATAATTGAGTTTGACTATGCTGGTTTATTAAATGAAGGAGAGTACTTATTATTATTTGAGCATCAAAGTAATCAAGACGTTAGGGTAAAACTCGACAAGTTACTACAAGCTATAAACTCTCGAGCTTTTGCTAACTTAGGAGAGTTTTCTGTCGCAATGAAGAGCGGTTTAAATACACCTGGGTTTAAAGATATAGATCCATATCTATTTTTGGCACGCATTGCTGAATCTGTTAATATAGAACAAGTTAACTCACCTAAGGTATCTTAATGTATTTTGTTTTAGCTATAGCTTTAATCTTTGTCGTCACTAGTGTTTACTTCTTCTTTAGGGTAGAAAAACTACAAAGGAAGCTAATCACCCAGAAAAGAGAAGGCTTAACAACCCGTCAAGAAAACAAGTTGTTAGTTGAATCAATGACTCTTGTCGCTACGCGTGAGCAAGAATTTGCCAAAGCGAGGTTAGTACGCTTAAAAACATATGCTCAAACAAACGAGCATACGCAGCTTCTAATGCATACAGAATTGATCAGTCCATTAATTAATAATTATAGTATTATTTTTAAGGAATGCTTGAAAGGAAAAGGTCGTCTTAAAGCTATTTGCCAGAAGTGCTTTGAAAATCAAGATAGTACAGCTTATAAAAAATTTGTTGCTTTGATAGTCACAAGTGATAAGCAATTGAAACGTTACTGGGGCAGTGATAATTTGAATGGTTTTCTTTTTCTTGTGGATGCTCTATTAACATTTGAAGAGATAAATACTAATGTGTTAACTACAGATAAAAAAAATATTTGTGTACCTTAATGTCATAAAGTAATAACTTTGTATTTAGGTACCAAGAGTATATTTTATTCAACTTGGGTAAAACCTTGATGATGTTTTCTAGGACAGGGTTAAATATGAGTCGTTTTAACGCCAAGAATTTTCTTTTATTTACGCTTCTTACTGCGATTGCCGTTATCTCAGTTTTGTTTGCACAACTATATAACGACCAACATCCTATTAATTTAGTTGCCATTGTTTGTTTTGTTGTAGCGATTATTGTTGTTACTCTTCTCGGACTGCTGTTTACACAAAAACTATTTCAGCGTACTTCTTTAAGTCATGAGAGTGAAACGATTAGCGTTGAAGAGCTTTTTTCTTTTACCCATGACCCCGCAACCAACCTACCAACAGCCCAGCAAGCGTTAAGAGCATTTGAATCGGAAATGAAGTCTGATACAGGGCAGCGATATGCTGCTGTGGTCTTCAAGCCGATTAACTTCCAACATGTGAATAGCTTTCTAGGCTGCCACAATTCTGACTTATTGCTTTTACAACTTGCTTACAGCTTACAACAAAAAATCGTAGATAATACTAGCTTGTTAAGTTTTAGTTTAAGTTCGCAGCCTATTCGCATTGCTCGGTTACAAAGCCTACAATTTTTGGTGCTTTATAATTTAACGGATAACCGTTTTGATGATAAAAGTATGCTTGACGAGTTGTGTTGTCAACTCGCGAATGCAGTACCTGAAGCGATGAGTTTCAAAAGCTTTTCTCTAAATTTTGAACTGGCTTTTGGTATTGCTGTTTCAGGGGAAAATGGTGATAACTTTAATGAAATAGTTGCGCACGCAGGCGATGCCTTGCTCAACGGCATAAAAGTACAGCAGCAAGTCAATTACTTTGATAATAGTAGTATATTATACAATCAGAAGCAGCTCGCTCGGATGGAAGAATTACGTCAAGATATTAGAGACGAAAAGTTGTTCTGTTATTTAAAACCACAGGTAAATATTAATAATCATAAGATCTCCGGATTTCAATTAAGAATGCATTGGTATGAGGGAAACTCAACTAAGCCTTTAGAGCTCTATGACTTTGCTGATATTGCAGAGCATAGTGGCGAATTATACTTTTTGACAAAATACATGTTGAAAACGGCATTTACTACACTAGTCACCTTGCATAAAATTGGCGTATATCAGCGTATCTCTGTGACATTATCTAGTGAGAGTTTGTTTGAAGTAGATCTGGTTGATTACATCGAGAAACAACTGCAAGAACATAATATTCTAGGAAAGTACTTAATGGTCGAACTGAGTGAAGACGTTATGCTTAGTGCTAGCCATCGAGTAAAAGCTATTATAGATCAGCTAAAATCATTGGATGTAAGTATTTCTATCACTAATTTCTCTGGCAGCTATGAATCTTTACGTTATGTTAGGAAAATGGCTATTCATCAACTTAAGGTTGATTGTCAAAAATTAACCAACGACAGTAGTAACAGAGTAGATAAGGCGATAACTAATGCACTTGTTACCTTAACTCGTAGTATGAAAATCCCTCTTGTAGGCACTGGGATAGATAGACATGAGGCTTCCCAAGCATACATAGCCATGGGGGGGGAGTTAATTCAAGGTAATATCATTCATCCAGGGGTTGTTCCAGAAGAAATCGAACTCTGGTTAGAAAAGTGGTACTTGCAGCACCCAGAATCCATTCCACCTGAAGTTCGACCTTCGATCTATTAAGTCATAGTAATACTAATTAAGCAGTAAACGGTAGAATTAATGACCTCATTTTATTTTATATCAAGGGCTTCGGGTGATAATACAATGCCAGTGTTATCTGCATAAATATAATCGTCAGGCAATAAAGTCACTCCAGCAAAGTTAATTGCGATGTCTGTATCTCCGATGCTTTCGTCATTAGCTCCGACAGGAATCGACACTAGTGCTTGTATACCAATATCTGTATTTTCTAAAGCGTCTACGTCACGAACACTGCCATAACAAACAATTCCTTCCCAGCCGTTTTCAGCTGCACATTGGGCAATGTTCAGATCAATTAGTGCTCGTCTTGTCGAGCCGCCACCATCAATGACCAATACCTTGCCTGCACCGTCGAGGCTAACAACATCATTGATTAGTCCTAAACTTTCAAAGCATTTTAACGTAACAACTTTACCTGCAAATGAACTTCGGCCGCCATAATTACAAAAAATAGGATCAACCACATCAATTAAATCGGCATAAAAATCACATAATTCAGAGGTGTTATATTGCATGTGTGCTCTCTTTTTATTGAAAATAGGGGGAGTGTCAGTATATATTGTTATGTCAGAAATAAAACCTATTATATATTTAACGGTATATCTTGAATTTACAGGTAAAAGCTTTTTAAATAATACTAATACCTATGGGATAAATTTACTTATTTTTAGACAGTAATGGTTCAATAAAAGGTAAAGTAACAGCCATGATTGAAGTTTTTTTATGATCGAATATATAACGCCTCGTACTTTTCTGTTTTCGACTCAAACTGTCGTTTTTTCAGTGCTTTTATTTATCTTCTATGTTTATTACCGAACATTTTTACGTAAATATGTTAAATATTGGTTAGTGAGTATTGGAGCCTTATGTTGTAGCTATCTTATCAAGTCGGTTGTACCTTATTCCTTTAGTCACTTTTCAGCTGATTATTGGCAATTACTGACAGAGCTATTGTTACAGGTTTGTCAATATACCTCATTGTTCTTCCTCGTTTTGGGTGTTTATAACGCCAAAACTCATAATGAAGCACCTAAAAACGTAATAAAAGTCGGAGTAGGCTGCGTCTTTCTCATAAGCTCGTTAACATCAGTACTTTTTTCCTTTGATAGCAGCCAGTCATTTAACCATTTTTATTTAACCACTAGTCTTCCTAGTTTTATTTTCGGCTGTACTTTTTTGTCTTTAGCTGGTTATCTTTTATTCGATAAAAAAAGCTACTTTTCAAGTCAAATATTGATGTGTTTTTCAGCGATTATAGGCTTACGATATTTAATACATTCTTTTATATCAATTGTCGCTTTAACTGAGCCTTGGTTTCGTCAATTAGAAATTTTTCTATTCTATTTTGACTCAGCAGGACATACGATTCTTGGTTTTACTTTACTTATTTGGATGCAGGGAGCTGAAAGGTTTGCGGCTTTGAATGCTATAAATAGAGCGCAGTACCTTGGTAAGCATGATTCATTAACCGGAGCACTGAATAGAGAGCAAGTCATGTCAAAATTGTCAGAGAAAATGGACGAATTGGCACAAGTAAATAAAGATAACAATAGTCAGGTTAAATTAGCTATTTTTTTAATAGATATAAAACAATTTAAATTTATTAATGATACTTACGGTTTAAAAGTCGGTGATTATATCCTTGGGGAAATAGCTAGTCGGTTAAATCATAGTGTTTTTATACCTCAGGCAGTGGGTCGACTTAGCGGTGACTCCTTTATGTTTGTTATTGAATTTGAACAATTATCTCACGTGGATAGAGCAGTGAATCATATTCATGAGCTCATTGAGCGCTGTTTCCGTTATGAGCAGCAAGAAATAACAATTCAAGGTAGTGTCGGTTACTGTTTTTATCCGGATGATGCTGATAAGTCCGAAGATTTACTGCAGAAAGCCAATCTTGCTCTACATCACGCAGAAACGAATAATATTGCTTCAGTAGCGTTTGAAGAGGGCATGCAAGCACAAGGTCGTCACCTAGTGTTGATGGAGAAACAACTGAGGCTAGCATTAGAAAATGATGAGTTTATTTTATATTATCAACCACAACTCAACTTATTAACCAACAAACTTGAAGGGGTAGAAGCTTTAGTTCGTTGGCAGCACCCTGAAAAAGGTTTACTTCCTCCTAGTGCTTTTTTATCAGAATTAGAAGCTTTGGGTTTGCATAGTGAGTTTGATAACTATATTTTGGCCAAAGCTTGCCAAGCAAGTGAGCGTTGGTTCAATTTATATCAGCGACGTGTCGCCATAGCGGTAAATATCACAGCGGTTGAATTTCAAGACGATCAATTGGTTACCAATATTCAAACGTTATTGCATGAATATAATATCCCCTCTAAATATATTGAATTAGAAATCACAGAAAACGTTGTAATGACAGATATTATAAGAGCAATGGCTAGTATTATAAAATTACAAAGCATGGGTATTAAAGTGTCTATTGATGATTTTGGTACGGGTTATTCATCTTTGGCTTATTTACGAGACTTACCGATAGATAAAATAAAAATTGATCGTAGTTTTATCAAGGAAGTTGCCAGTAACGACTCTGACCTGACCATTGTAAAGTCTATGATCGACCTTTCACATGGATTAGGTAAACGCGTATTAGCTGAGGGGGTGGAAACCATTGAACAATTAGATCTACTCCGTCACTTAGGCTGTGATGCAGTGCAAGGTTATTATATCAATAAACCCCTACCTGAAGATAAACTAGTACGCTACCTTGAGAGAAAATAAGGTTTTATAAAGAAACTAATTATACTAATTTTTGATTTTAACTAAAAAAGCTAAAAAAAGCTAAAAAAACGCAGGGACTTACCGATACAGGTCTATACTCAAAGCAAGCCCGATTCAATTAAGAAATCATTTTGAAGATTTTTTAATTTTGCATTAAGTATTCCATCAGTTAGGAATTCTGAAATAAGCTACGGATAAGCAACTATTTTCAGTCAAATTTTTAATACCTCATTTAGTTAAAACTTAAGGTTATTCTATGCTTATCAGACATAAACTCATCGCTAATACAACAATATTGGTGCTAGCAATGGTCTTAATGTTAGTGCTATTAGCTTACGAAAGTTCATCATTACAAGGTGATATAAAGGTAGCAAAGGATATTGGCGATGTAAAATCCTCAGTACTCGAACTACGGCGTGATGAAAAAGACTTTTTAGCGCGTAAAACGGTAGAGTATTCCGATAAATTTAAAAATAAAATGAAAGAGGCTGAGCATCAAGTTCGTCGCTTATCTGAAGAGTTTATCAGCGCTGATATATCTATGCCAGAATTGACAAGTATGCTGTCCATACTTGCTCAATATCAAACCCAATTTCTTAAAGTTGTTACCTTGCAACAGAAAATAGGCCTAAATGCCAAAGACGGTTTATACGGCGAACTCCGTGCTGCCGTTCATAATGTTGAATCACTTATTGGTAATGATAATTACCGATTACGCAGTGAAATGTTACAACTTAGACGTAATGAAAAAGATTTTATGCTTCGCCTTGATGATAAGTATGTCGATAAACTGACTAAGAATGTTGGTAAGTTACTCAGTAGTGTTGAGGAAAGCACTTTCTCTTCATCTAAAAAGCAAGAGGTTAGTAGCCTCATTAAAGCTTATAAAGCAGCCTTCATCAATTTAGTGACGGCTCAAAAAGAGTTAGGTTATAACGATAAAATGGGTTTGATGAATGACATGCGTAACGTTGTTCATCGAGTTGATAGTAAGTTACAACAAGTTGTCGATAATAGTGAAGCAGCCGTGGAGAGTCATGTTAAGTTTGTTAATATGCTGGCATATAGCTTATTCACTGTGGTTCTTGTGATCGCTTTAATAAGTGCATGGTTAATTGGGCGAAGCATTTTAGGTCGCATCAATAACCTGCAAAGTACCATGAATAAAATCGCTCAAAGCAATGATTTAACAACGACTGTAGATGTTAGCGGAGGAGATGAATTATCAGATATGGCCGAGGTATTTAATCATATGTTAACCAACTTCCGCTCACTCATTGTTGAAGTAAACCACTCTGTAAATACACTCAATACTGCAACAGGCAGCTTAGCGGAGAACATTTATAATGCTAACGAAGGTGTTGAAACGCAGATGCAACAAACCGATCTTGTAGCAACAGCCGTCACTGAAATGGTGGCTACTGTAGATGAGATAGCCACTAATACTCGCGAAGCAGCTCATAAAGCGGAACTAACAAATAGTAACGCAGGAAAAGGTAAAGCGGGAGTTGAGCAGACGATAAACCAAATAGGTCAGTTATCAGAAAAACTGTTAGATTCAGAAAATGTTGTTAAGGAATTAGAAAAAGAAAGTATTACCATCGCTTCGGTTTTGGGGGTTATTCGAGGAATTGCAGAACAAACCAACTTATTGGCTTTAAATGCAGCTATTGAGGCTGCTAGAGCAGGCGAGCAAGGTCGAGGCTTTGCCGTTGTAGCTGATGAAGTAAGAACCCTTGCCAGTAGGACACAAGATTCAACACAAGAAATTGAAACCATTATCGGATTATTGCAAAAACGTACGCAAGAGATAGTTAATTTAATGGATGAATGTCGTAATCAAGGACAAGAAAGTGCTGATCAAGCGAGCTCTGCTGGCGCTATGCTTGATGAAATCACACAAGATGTTGCTTTGATTATGGATATGAATAGTGCCATTGCAACGGCTATTCAAGAGCAAAGTACAGTGGCCTCAGAAGTTAATCAGCATGTAGTAATGATTAGAGATGTGACCGAGCAATCAGGTGCTTCAGCTAAACAAAATGAGCACATGAGTGAGGAATTGTCACAACAAGCAGAAGTGTTAACGACAGAAGTGAGTCGATTTACAGTGTAAGTTCTAGCAAGGTCCTATGGTTTAACACCAAAAAATAAAAAGGCCCTAACTTTAAACGTTAGGGCCTTTTTTATAACTGCTTTATATCAATCATCGCTTCACGGGAGTGACCGCTGATTTTTAATTCATCTAAATAGTTTTTCCATCTGCTTTCATATTCAAGTGCTAACGTCTGGATGTATTCTTCACTAAAGATAGCACTATGACCATCATCGAAAATTAAACGATAACCATGTTTAGCAACACTCTCAATATGCGTTAATAATACATTTTTTTTATGACTAGTCACTTGCCCAGATTTTATCTTCGTTGCTGAATTTGCAGCGGAGCTAATACGTAAATATTCAAAGCTAAGTTGAGCATCAGTGATATTCTCATTTGTAGAGAACTCAATAGTTAAACTATGTAGAGCATTATCTATAATAAAACGGGTTAATTTTCATTGTAGTAACCCAAAGGGTATGCCTTTTATTTAATTATCTTAGATAATACTAATAGGATCCTGAATTGGCCCTATTAGTGTCATCTTATAATGTACGATTATTATAGGATAAAGCGGCTTAAATCTTCGTCTTTGACAACATCACTTAATATCTTAGTAACATAAGTTTGGTCTATGCTGATTGTTTCACCACTGCGTTGGTCCGCATTAAATGACAAATCTTCAACTAAACGTTCCATCATAGTATGCAAACGACGAGCACCAATATTCTCAGTGGTCTCATTCACTTGCCAAGCAGCATCTGCAATCGCTTTAATGCCATCTTCACTGAAGGATACTGATACACCTTCAGTAGCGAGTAAAGCAATGTATTGCTCAGTAAGTGATGCAAAAGGTTCGGTTAATATACGAACGAAATCATCAGCCGTTAGTGCTTTTAATTCAACACGAATAGGTAAGCGACCTTGTAACTCAGGGATCAGGTCTGATGGTTTGGACATTTGAAAAGCCCCTGAAGCGATAAACAAAATATGATCTGTTTTAATCATGCCATGTTTAGTACTTACTGTTGAGCCTTCAACTAAAGGTAGTAAGTCTCGCTGTACTCCCTCACGAGAAACATCTCCGCCGCCAGAACTATCAGCACGCTTACAAATTTTGTCAATTTCATCGATAAAAACAATGCCATTTTGCTCTACTGCATCAATAGCTTTTTGCTTAATGTCATCTTGATTAACAATTTTAGCCGCTTCTTCTTCTTGCAAGGCTTTAAGGGCATCTTTAATTTTAAGTTTACGTTTGCTCGTTTTATCACTAGACATGTTTTGGAACATGTTTTGTAATTGTGAAGTCATGTCTTCCATACCAGGAGGCGCCATGATTTCAACACCCGCTGAAGGTGCAGCTAAATCAAGTTCAACTTCTTTATCGTCTAATTTACCTTCTCGTAACTTCTTACGAAAAATTTGACGAGTATTACTGTTTCCACTTTCTTCATCATTACCAAAACCATCTCGTGCAGGAGGTAAAAGTACATCTAAAATACGTTCTTCAGCAGCTTCTTCTGCAAGGTGCTTAACACGATCCATCTCATTCTCTTTGACCATTTTTATTGCCATATCAGCAAGGTCACGAATAATGGTTTCTACTTCTTTACCAACATAGCCCACTTCAGTGAACTTAGTTGCTTCCACTTTAATAAATGGTGCATTGGCAAGTCTAGCTAAGCGGCGAGCAATTTCAGTTTTACCAACACCTGTCGGTCCGATCATAAGGATATTTTTAGGGGTAACTTCGTTACGTAAACCCTTATCTAATTGCATTCTACGCCAGCGGTTTCTTAAGGCGATGGCAACAGCGCGTTTAGCGTCACTTTGGCCGACTATGTGGCTATCTAATTCATGAACAATTTCACGTGGGGTCATATCTGACATAATTTTTTCCTCTTTGTCGCCTTAGTTCACATAATAAACAAGGCAGCATATATTCTGATTGATCTAGAGCAGAGCTAGAATTAGAGTTCGTCTATGGTCTGTTCTTGGTTGGTAAATACACAGATATTACCGGCAATAGTGAGTGATTTTTCAACTATTTCTTTGGCACTTAATTCCGTATTTTCTAAGAGGGCTGTTGCCGCAGATTGGGCAAAATTACCACCACTACCAATGGCAATAAGGTCGTGCTCGGGTTGAACAACGTCACCATTACCGGTAATGATTAATGATGCTGTTTCATCTGCCACAGCAAGTAATGCTTCAAGCTTTCTTAAAGCTCGGTCACTTCGCCAGTCTTTAGCAAGCTCAACAGCAGCTTTAGTTAAGTGCCCCTGGTGTTGCTCTAATTTACTTTCAAAACGCTCAAATAATGTGAACGCATCTGCAGTGCCGCCAGCGAAGCCAGCTAGAACTTTACCGTTATATAAGCGGCGCACTTTACGGGCATTACCCTTCATTACGGTATTGCCAAGTGATACTTGACCATCTCCGCCAATAGCCACTTTGCCATTACGTCTAACTGAAACAATAGTAGTCACATTAACCTCATTTTACTTAATTATTTATTGATAAGTTAATTGGGATTAATGTGTGTTTTTCAAGGTATGTAGCTAATTATTTTAGCTAGGAATTGCCTTAACGCCATAATAAAATTAGACAGTGATTTATATTGTTGCGTTTTAATTTGTGTTTGTCTTTTTCAGCTAAACGTTTACGTGGGTATGGCCCTAGAATTACTTTATGCCATAGGCCCGTTGTACCTTTAACTGTTTTAATCTGTGAAGAAATACCTGTAAAAGCTATATTAGCCTTGAGTACTTGTGCTTGCTTTTCTGTTCTAAACGAGCCGCACTGCATTTTATAAGGGCCTTTTTCTTTGACCTCGTATTCGCCTACTTCAATTTCTTTCGTGGCCAAATCTTTAACATAAGTCCACTTTTCTTTAGGTGGCTTAGGCAATTCATTCGCGGCAGTCTTTGTTTTATCTTTTGTTGTTTTTACTGGCTCAATAAGTGGTGTCTTAGTACTCGGATCTGTCTTTAAAGACCATAAACCATAAGAAAAACTACTAATAAGTAATATAAGTAATAAGCTGATTAATTTAGCTTTAAGTGGCAATGTACTGGTATTATCTGACTGTTTTTTACCATTGCGGGTATTCTTTTTCTTTTTTGCCGGTGCGCGAGAAACGTAATCTTGATTAGCCATGAAAGGAGAGTTGTCACTTCAGGAAAAATTTTAGCTAGTGTAACTGAGCTAATAAGAAAAAACACGATATATACCATTTAAGTGCACGAGGAAATAAAGATATTACTTATTTACCGGTATAAATAATCGTGTATTTCTACCAGTTTAAATCTATCGGATCGATATCTAAACTCCAACGCACTTTCCCTTGCCATTCATTATTAGGTATTTGCATGAGTAATTGTAGAATAGCTCGATGTAAGTCTTTCCGTGACTTTGCTTGAATAATCAAATGGTATCTAAACTTACCCGCTTTTTTCTCCATTGCAGCTGGTACTGGGCCGGCAAATTCACACCCCTCTAAACGTTGCTGTGTTAAGGCACGTAAAAATTTTTCAGGATAGGAAGGGTAGTTTGCATCAGCTCGCAATAATGCTTGAAAAGTGAAAGGAGGTAGCAATGCTTGTTTTCGCTCTATCAGGGCTTGATGAGCAAAGTGGTGATAGCCATTGTGCACTAAATCTTGTAATAAAGGATGATCAACAAAATTGCTTTGCACTAATACTTTTCCGGGTTTACTCGCGCGACCAGCACGTCCTGCGACCTGAATAAGTAACTGAGCCATCTGCTCACTGGCTCGAAAATCAAAACTAAATAAGGCGCCATCAACATCGAGTACAGCCACTAAAGTAACATCGGGAAAATGATGTCCTTTGGCTAACATTTGTGTGCCCACCAGCAGTTGGTGTTTTTTATCTGTAACTTCTTGAAGTAATTTGGCTAGTTCACCTTTTCGACGAGTACTATCTCTATCTATACGTACAATTGAGCTTTGTGGAAACAACTCCTCCAAACGAGACTCTAATTGTTCAGTACCTTGGCCTAATGGTGCTATGCGTACACTGCCACAACTTGGACATTGAGGTGGTATGCGTTTTTGGCTGCCACAGTGATGACAAATCAGTAGCTGCTGCTTTTGGTGTAAAGTGTAAGGCTTATCACAACGCTGACAATCAGCAAGCCAATGGCATTCTTGGCAATTAATCGCTGGTGCATAACCTCGCCTATTTAAAAACAATAATACTTGCTCGCCACGTGCTAAGGTTTTTGTCATTTCATGTTTAAGTGTGCCTGACAAACCAAACTCAACTTGTTGCTGGTTCATATCAATCAGCGCTATTTTAGCTTTATTACTTTTTCCTGCTCGGTTATGAAGTTGATGATAGTTATACTTTCCCGACAAAGCATTTTGTAATGTCTCAAAGCTTGGTGTCGCGGTTCCTAATACAATCGGAATATTTAATTGCCTTGCACGCAAAATAGCCATGTCACGGCCATGATAGCGAAAGCTGTCTTGCTGTTTTAATGACGAGTCATGTTCTTCATCGATAATGATTAAACCAAGGCGATGTAATGGCGTAAACACTGCCGAGCGAGTACCAATAACAATAGCGGCACTGCCTTGCTGAGCGCTCAACCATGTTGCAAGGCGTTCTTTGTCATTGAGTCCTGAATGGTGCAGGGCAATAGGGACATTAAAACGTTGTTCAAAGCGATTTAATGTTTGTGGCGTTAAGCCAATTTCCGGCACTATTACTAATACTTGTTGGTTATTAGCAAGTACTTCTTCCATCGCTTGTAAATAGACTTCTGTTTTGCCGCTACCAGTAACGCCATCAATAAGGTGGCAAGAGAAGCTTGCTAAAGAACTATTTATCGCACTAACAATAATGGCTTGCTCACTTGAAAGTACTAACTTATTCGCTTGGTTGAGTGTGTCTTTTTGCCAAGTATATTTTTTAGCGACCAACTCTTGTTCAACGATTAAGTTTTTACTTTGTAGGGCGTTTAATTGCGCTTTGCTATATCCCAATGTACGAAGCTCTACCCAACTGATGCCGTGGTGACTTTGAATTATTTGATAAAGCGCATATTGTTTAGCGGCTTTTGTCTCTAATTTGGATATTATGTCATCGTTATCGTTATCGTTATCTTTATTTGGTTGTTGTGCTTGCCATACCATGGGGGGGCTTAAGGTAATCTTTTCTATTTTTCGAAGCAAAATAGGTAGTGCTTGCTGGAAAACATCACCAACAGGGTGGTGATAATAATGGGCACATAATTGTAAAAAACTAACCAGTGATTGACTCAAATTAAAGTTATCATTGAGACGAGTGGTAATGCTTTTGACTTTACTGATCTCAAAGTCACACTCTGCTTGGGCATCAATAACAATGCCAATGACCTTTCGCGGACCAAAAGGCACCACAACACGCTCACCAACTTTAATTTCAGGAGATTTCAGTGCATCAGGCACTTGATAAGTAAATAGCTGTCGCATCGGGACAGGAATCGCAACTTGAATATATTGTTCAGGCACTTTGATCAGCAGGTAATGGTGAGTGATAATTCATACTATTTTGCCCCCTGTAATGATTACTGCCAAGTAACATTGCTACTTTCCTTATAAATAATCTTAATTAGTCACTTTTTAGTAGGTTTGAAGGAATTTATGTTGCAGTTATTTAGGCTATCATTTATTATTCGCCCCCATTAATTTTAACTACGTATGGTGCTTAGCATTTCGTTTATTATAAGATTTAATTTAATAGAATGAATTCTATCAAGATAAACAATAAGTAAATGGCTAAGTGGCGATGCGCCCAATTTCTCTAATAAGAGATAGAGGTTCCCATGAAAAAAGGTATTCATCCTAACTACGTTGAGATCAACGCAAATTGTTCTTGTGGTAATGTTGTAACAACTCGTTCTACTTTAGGTAAAGACATTCACCTAGACGTATGTTCTGCTTGTCACCCATTCTACACTGGTAAGCAGAAAGCTGCTGAGACCGGTGGTCGTGTTGATAAATTCAACAAGCGTTTTGCTGCAATGAGCAAGAAATAGACTTTTCTTTCTCGTAGTAAACGTAAAAAAAGCGCCTATGGCGCTTTTTTTGTGTCTGAAATTTATGGTTTAACTCGTTATTGTATGAGACAACACAGATAAAAAACCCTGCAATAAAATGCAGGGGTTGATTCAACAGTGTTAACTAGCTAACTAAACGTTTAGTGCTTTATTTATCATTAAGCTGATATAAGCATCTTGCGCTTTTGTTTCTGCATTTTTACCAAAGCCCATAGAAGAGCTCTTATCTAAAATATCGGTAAGCTGACCTAATGCGGCAGCTTTTGCTAAGTTGTCATACGGTGACGGCTTAACAACACCCGTTATCGCAATGAGTCGTTTCACATACTCTACTTGAATGTTACGGCTAGTAGAGCTGCTCTTTTTACTTTCAACAAAAATAGCCGATGTTAAGTCAGACATTACAGCCGTTAAGTCATAATCATTCCCGTATAAACTGGTATCTGAAATACGTTTTAAGACATTTTTATGCAGTAATTGGTTTAATACCGATTTTTGCATATTTAAAATCATATCGTGCGCTTTTGGATCTTCATTTTTACTGTAATGATTAAAACCACGACGCTGATGTTGCATGTAACTATACAAAGGTTGCATCGCTGTTAATGTATCACCAGCGAAAACATAACTTGTTAGTGCTTGCATCGCTGCTTGCTGATTTTCTTTAGGTACAGGCGTATAAGGTAAACTTTGTGAATTATTATTATCCACTACGTTACGTTCTACATAAACGCCACCTATTTGGCGAGAAATAACGTCAGCTTGACGTCTGTACTGACCAAAAAGCGAGTTTGCAGAAACCAATAACTGCTGATATGACTGACCTTCAACGAGTGCTTTATCTTTTAGTTCATTTAATAACTCTTGAATCAAGCGCATACGATCACTTGCATAAGCTACTGGGTTAGAGGATAAATCGCCTGTCATAATACGAGGGTCTATATGACGACCAGGAGCACGCATATCGTCAGCATCATTACCAAAGGCTAAGCCCTTTTCACTTGAGCGAGAAAGTATTTTAGCTAAACGCTCCGCTTCCAGCTCAGGATCTTCAAGAGCGGTTGAATAACCATAGTTGATGGCCCAATCATCATAAGGTCCAGCTTCTGTCTGAAAGTAATCACCTTGTGTTGTGCCTTTAGGTGCAACGTTAATAGGCGCATAATCCATTACTGAGCCGGTTAAAACACCTTGGGTAAGTGATTTATCGTGTATCTCTTTTTCATCCCACATGATGGAGGCTTTCATGTTGTGGTTCAGACCTAGAGTATGGCCAACTTCATGTAAAACTAAGTGACGTAAACCTTCTTTAAGTACCGCTTTGTTTTCAATGTCATTACCATTTGACATTGTTTGGCCTAATAAGAAGCCCTGTTGAAGCTCATGACCAGCACTACAGTTTAAAGCATCGCTAGAGTCAGGGGATTGATTCATGCTATCTTCTGCATCACTAAAACCAATGCTTGCTGCACCTTGACTATATAAGCTGGTATAAATCCAACGGTTTTTCATGAAGATAAACTCAAGCATGATATCTGCACCAAGCATTTCTCCCGTCAGAGGATTAGCTAAAGACGGTCCGTAACCACCAAAACGTGGTTGAGGTGATGATGTCCAACGTAGCACGTTATAGTTAATGTCAGCAGCATCCCATGTAGCATCATCGGGTTGTACTTTCACTTGAATAGCATTTTTAAAACCTGCTTTTTCAAAAGAGCTATTCCAGGCTAAAGTGGCTTCCGCTATTGTGTCTCGCCACTCAACAGGTGTGGTATTTTCAATCCACCAAACAATAGGTTTTACCGGCTCAGATACTGCTGCGCTTGGATCTTTTTTCACTAGGTTCCAACGATTAATAACATCTTTATAAGGTGCCCAACTACTTGAAGTCATTTGATCATATTGAGTGCCAAAATAACCAATACGTGCATCTTCATACCGAGGAGTAAACTCTTCTTTAGGAAGTTCGATGAAAGAGTGCTGTAGTTTAATCGAAACTGAGCGAGGATCTGAAACCGCTTTCGAACCATAAACACTAGGGTTAGGGTTGTTGAAGACATAATCGACAACAAGATCAACATTGTTATCGTAAGCACGTTTGCTAAGAATGCGTGATTTTTTACTATTTAGTTTACCTACTTTAAAGCGTTTTTTAGCTTTTTTATCACCCGCACGTGCCCAAGGAGATACTTTATGTAAAGCTTCACTTAAGAACAATTTATCTACTTTTAGCGCTATTTGACCATCTTCTACTTTTTCGATCTTTAAACTTGCTAACACAGCTTCACTTATATTAGCGTCTTTAGCGCGACTAAGTGGGTTGCTCTCATCAAATTGATAACGAGATGTTTTTGTGATGATATCTACACGATCAAAGTAACGTCTAAACTCGATGATTTTCTCACCTCGATAACCACCACGGAAATGGCCTGCGTCAGCTAAACCATCGATTGTTTGAGCAAAATGTAAGAAAGGTGTATCTAATTGACTTTCATCAAGCAACATCAATGTTTCGCCAGTCTTTGTATCTTGATAAAAATCAAACAGGCCTAATGTCTCTGTTTTCTTTTCTATCATTTGCGCGATAGTTTGATCTTTTTTCTTTGCTTTGGCTTTTTTTGCATCTTCGGCAAATGCCATTTGGCTACTACCTAAAGCGAGCGTCAGTGCTATGGCTAGACTGGTGAATTTCATTGGAATCCTTAAAGGCTGTTATTGTTATAAATAGTTATGCTAATTTACACATGATTTTAGATAAAAGCTAACTAAGCAGTTTTAGCAAAGCGTAACAAGATGTTACAAGCGATGGATTGCGATAATATCTTCTAAATCAGTTTTTTAATCAATTTTTAAATTTTATGAAATATGCTTTAAACCTTTTTGTCGCGTTAGGTATCTTACTTAACATTAATACGATGTAAATTGCATATCGGATAATCATTTTGAAACCAAAAGAGGCTTTAGCATTTGGATAGCCAAATAAATAAAACAACAAAAGTCATTGATGGCCAGGCACTTTTTAGTGCTAGTAACCGTCATGCGGCTGATGACAGTGAGCAGGCATGGATAGCACAAGCCAAGCAGGGCTCACAAAGTGCTTTTTATCAGCTTTATGAAAAACATCACAGGCAAATTTATGCATTGTGTTGGCGAATGCTGGCAGATAAAGACAGCGCTGAAGATGTATGTCAGGAAGTTTTTGTAGTGCTATGGCAAAAAATTAATAATTTCCGTGGCGAAAGTAAGTTTAGTACTTGGCTACATAGCGTTGCTACCAATGTTGTCTTAGGGCACCTACGTAAACATAAAAACTGGTTGCAACGTGTTTTTAGTATTGAAGACCAAGGGCCAAGCCTAGCTGAGCCTAGTACTGGTTTAACAGATGATTCAACGCTTACCATATTAGATCAACATATTGCCCGATTACCTGAACGAGCACGTTTAGTTTTTGTTTTGTTTGCTGTTGAAGGTTATCGGCATGAGGAAATTTCAAATATGCTAAAAATGGCAGTTGGTTCAAGCAAGTCGCAATATCATAGAGCAAGAAGTTTATTAAAAGAATCATTAACGGCTAGTGATTTTATATCGATAGATGAGGAGCTAACTAATGAGTAAACATATGCCTCAAGAGAAAATTACTTCACATAATGACGTGTCAGAAAAAATACTTGCTGAGCAAATAGCAAAGTTACCGAATAAAATGACACCAGAGCGAGATTTATGGTCGGGTATCGAACGAGCCATTAATCATAAGGCCCAAGAAATACCATCTCAGCAGCAAGGTAATATTTTTGTGCCAAGCGCGTGGGCGGCCTCTGTTGCCATGGTAATGCTAGTCTCATGGTTTACTTTTTCACCTTCGATAAATGAACAAGGCGAGCCTGCATTGGTAAACACCCAAGCAGGGAGCTCTGTTACCCAAGGGCAGTTAGTTGACTTTATGCAAAAAAACTTTCAGCAGCAAAAGCAAACCTTGTTAGTTAGTTATGGGCAACCGACAGTTGATAAATTACCGCCAGCAATGCAGAAAGAATTAAAACAACTAGCTGATGCAAGGGGATCAATAAGAAAAGCACTGTTAACAGATGAAAACAATGCCGACTTATTAAACCTATTAGATTTTACTCAACAACAAGAGTTGAAGTTGTTGCAACAACTATATCGACAATATCAAGTGATTTAGCTAAATACCCGTTATCTAAGCAGAGTTAACTGAGGTCCAGGTTAATTCACAAAAATAAGTTAAGCACAGTAGCAAAGACTAAATGAAGAGGTTTTTATGAAAAAATTAACAACAAAAATACAACAATACGTAAATATAATCACAGCAGTGTCTTGTGTATTCTTAAGTGGGCAGTTATTAGCTGCCACTGACGTTGCAGAAAGTTTATCAAGTGATAATGTCACCAACATTTCTATTAATAACCACAGTGGTTTCATTAATGTTGTAGGGTGGGATAAAAATAAAATTTCTGTTACCGGCACATTAGATGACGATGCAGAAAAGCTTATTTTTGAACAAAAAGGTGCGCAAGTTCTCATTAAGGTTGAATACCCTAGAATGGATAACTGGAGTGCTGATGGTTCAAAAATCACAGTGTTCATGCCAAAGAATATTCGAATGAAGTCATCAAGTATCTCTAGCGATATTCATGTTTCAAACTTACATGGTGGCGTTGAAGTTAAAACGGTTAGTGGTGATGTGTTGGCGAAAAATATCACACAAAACGTTGAAATTAGCAGTATTAGTGGAAATATCGATAGTGATAAATTAGCCGGAAAAGTATTCTTGTCTGCGGTAAGTGGTGATATAAAAGATACCGATTCTACAGGGCGATTAGAGATTAGAGCGGTGAGTGGTGAAGTTGTTACTAACAGCCAAGCTAAGGAAGTTTTTTTCAATAATGTTTCAGGGCAAAGTGAGCTTAATTTAGCCGAAGTTATCGAGCTGCGCATTAGAACGGTTAGTGGTGACTTAGAAGCAAAAATATCCTTAAATGAAAAAGCATTACTAAAAGCGTCTACGGTAAGTGGCGACCTAAATTTTATTTTTCAAAAGGGAGTTGATGCTGATTTCAGTCTCAAATCAAGTGTTGGGGGCGACATAGATAATAATATAACCCAAGATAAAACTGAACACGATGAATATGGTCCAGGTGCGAAACTAAATTTTCAAACAGTTAACGGTAGTGCGTTAGTAAGAGTATCAACGGTGAGTGGCAATGTTGAGGTAAGTAGTAAATAATTTATTAATTCAGAGCTCTTTTAGGACAATTTTTTATATTCCCATAGGGCAAATTCTGCTACATTAGCACTCCTTTTTTAGATACTCACTAACATTTTTTTATCTTGGTTAAAGCAAGTAATGAAACAAGTCTGAGTATGGTGATGTAGCAGAGTAGGGTTCAGGTAATGGCCGAAAAAAAGCCAGGCAAATTTTCAAAAGAAAGACAATTCATTAAAGATAAGCAAATCGATGAATTAAAAGTCCCCCCTCACTCATTAGAAGCTGAGCAATCGGTATTAGGTGGTTTGCTACTCGATAATGAAACCTGGGATAGGGTTGCAGAAAGAGCAGTTGCTGCTGATTTTTATAGTCGTTCACATCGTCTTATATTTGAAACCATTGGCGCTTTAATTGAGTTGGGTGAACCTGTTGATTTAATCACGTTATCTGAAGCGTTAGAAAACGATCAACAACTTGACGATGCAGGTGGTTTTGTATATCTCGCAGAGATGATGAAAAACACCCCAAGTGCTGCGAACATTACCGCTTATGCTGATATTGTTCGTGAACGTGCGGTAACGCGTGAAATGATCAGTGTTGCCAATGAAATAGCTGAAGCCGGTTACGACACACAAGGGCGTACCAGTGCCGAGTTACTCGATTTTGCTGAAACCAAGGTATTTGCCATCGCTGAAAAGCGTGCCAATAAATCCGAAGGCCCTGAAACCCTTAACTCAGTATTAGAAAAAACGGTTGATCGTATTGAGAAGCTTTGTTCATCGCCATCAGGCGGCGTGACAGGGGTACCAAGTGGTTATGCTGATTTAGATAAAATGACTGCTGGTTTGCAAAAATCTGATTTGATCATTGTTGCCGCTCGTCCATCGATGGGTAAAACGACTTTTGCGATGAACTTGGCTGAGCATGCCGCTATGACTCAAGAGCATCCTGCGCTTATTTTCAGTTTAGAGATGCCTTCAGATCAAATCATGATGCGTATGTTGGCATCCTTAGGTCGAATCGATCAAACTAAAATTCGTACCGGCCAATTAGAAGATGAAGATTGGGCACGGTTATCGTCAACCATGGGTTTACTCATGGAAAAAGGTAAAATGTTTATTGATGATGCTGCAGGTTTAACGCCAACCGAAGTACGCTCAAGAGCACGTAGAATTCACCGAGATCATGGTGGTATATCTATGATCATGATTGATTACTTACAATTAATGCGTGCACCACAATTTTCTGATAACCGTACTTTAGAGATTGCTGAAATTTCTCGTTCACTTAAAGCCTTAGCAAAAGAGTTACAAGTTCCAGTGGTTGCTCTATCTCAGCTAAACCGTGGCTTGGAGCAACGTTCAGATAAACGTCCAATTAACTCAGATTTACGTGAATCAGGTTCAATAGAGCAGGATGCCGATTTAATCATGTTTATTTATCGTGATGAGGTTTATCACGATGATAGTGAATTTAAAGGCATGGCAGAAATAATTATTGGTAAACAACGTAACGGTCCGATTGGTCGTGTACCATTGACCTTCCAAGGTCAGTTCTCGCGCTTTGATAATTACGCCGGGCCGCATGTATTAGAAGAAGACTAATCAAATAGCTGAATAGGTGTTCAGCTTGTCGTTGTATTGTCCAATTTAGACGTCAGAAGTACTCATTGAGAGTCATCAACTCCGCGCTTCTTCCTTTAACTTGAACAGTGCAACTTAAAGCTGAATACTATTAACGTTAGTTAGACTCTGAAAATTAACCATAAAATTGAAGTCCTCGTGGTGTTTTCGTCGAGGATACAGCGCTTAACCTCCTCGAACATAAACAATGAATTCCCGTCACAATTCACTCTAATACAAGCTTTGCGAATACTGAGCGATGTAGTAACCATTATCGCTAGGAAGTCCTTTTCCTTTATTCAGAAGAGAAGATTAACTTGTGACTTGAAAATGGGACTTTATAAAACCTAGACTGCTCATTAGCGATAACTTTCTCATTTGTTACATGAAATGTTTGCATATGTTCCTTTGTTAAATAACTCGTAAATAATGCAATAGACTTATGAGATATACTGGTCGGGCAATAGTTTATTTTTGCGTACTTATCTGTATCCCAACGTTTCATTTGATCGGATATATCACTCAACCAGTCACCAATCTCCTGAAGTCTTACTGCATCATTTTCAGTTAAGGCTAAGCAGTATTTCTTCTGATTATCTAGATTTTTAATATCATATTGAAAATTGCTCAAACGGGCTAAAACTTTTTTAATAACATCCACATGGTTTTCATTTCCCATAGGCGTAAGCTCTACATAGATATCAAGTATTCCTGTGTACATATCACCTTGGAATGCTATTGATAAATTGTTGATGTAGCCATTAGACCTGAGGCTTCTGGCTACAGTTCCTGAGAGGTATTCTGATAGATATTCTGGAAGGATATAATTAATATTGCTGGTTCTAGGCGGGATTTCAAAACGTAAATCTAATGAAGGTTTGGCACCGTTAGTATTCACTTTAATAATACTGCCAAGTTGTGATGATAGAAGTAATGGCGGCGGTGTACTTCTTAAGTAGGTAAATTGAGTAGGCTCTTTATCAAAGGAAAATCTAACCATTCTCTCTAATTTCGTAAGTGAGGCCGAGTGATAAACAACCAAAGTCATATTTTCAGGGTGATAATACCGATTATATAATTTTAGCAGCTCTTCATGCATATCCTTGGTGTATCTCCCAAAAGAGTCATAATTCCCTGTACCAAAAGTACTTAATGAATGCTTAGGATTAATGCTAGATCTCATTACAGAGAGCAGTTTACGCCATGAGTTATTTTTAGCATGATACTCATCTTCAACATCTTGAAGAGCTTTTTTAAAGCCACTTTCAGTTAAAGAAGGGTTGAACATAAGATCATGTAAACGTGCTAAACCGTTTTGGAACGATTTTGAATCAACTTGAAAATGGTACCTTGAAACATCAGATCTAGTAGAACCATTAGACCAACCTCTAGGTCTAAAAAACTTGTCCCATTCATCTTGCTGTGGATAATTCTCACTCCCTAAAAATAAAGCATGCTCTAGTACATGAGGTAAGCCTTCATAATCGATAGGAGCATCGCCTTGTCCTAAAACCATACTCAAAGATGCTGATGAAACTTTAGTTTTAGGATTTGAGATAAGGTAAACTTTTAGCTTGTTTTTTAACGTTAGGTACTTTGACTGATGCTCAATCACCTCAGCTAACTTTACTTTTACTGGTTCTGCTTTTAGTGTGGAAATTAGAAAGAATAGAAGTACTGAAGTCGTTTTAATTAATTGTATAGTCATGAAAATCCATTTTACTTTCTATCATTTTAAGCGATATGACTCTAACTACATTAACTTAGTCTTTAGAATACTGCCTATGTTTTATGAAATACCATAGCTTTGGCAATCACTTACTGTCAATTACTTATCTTCTTGATATATTTCGTTATTGCTCATCGTTTTACTTATTTTTCTAGGCTAGGGCTTAACCACCATTGATGGTAGCTACAATCGTGCGGCTACTAGCATGGTTTCTATGCTCACCTAAATATATTCCCTGCCAAATACCAATATTCAATTGCCCATGAGTAATGGGTAAGCTCAAATTATT
>Ga0209396_1001663_pt1 | contig 24255 bp, 22 predicted proteins | sample GOMGulsemesocosm_6_FD_184638 | JGI IMG/M metagenome (GOLD analysis project Ga0209396, IMG submission 184638) | Methane-oxidizing microbial communities from mesocosms in the Gulf of Mexico - GOM8C Gulf of Mexico (SPAdes) (version 2) | ecosystem: Environmental > Aquatic > Marine > Cold seeps... | reverse complement strand
TTTTAGAGAATTCTAAAAAAGAATTTCCAGAGGAAGTAAGTGTAAACGAATTCTTAGCTGATGAAAAATTAGCGGAAGGGTCTACAGGAAGAAGAGATTTTTTAAAATTTTTAGGATTTAGTGTTGCTGCTGCAACATTAGCAGCATGTGAAGCGCCGGTTGTAAAAGCTGTGCCTTATGTTGTGAAACCTGAAAATGTTACGCCTGGTATGCCAACTTGGTATGCATCTACTTATTATGATGGTTCATCATATGCAAGTATCTTGGTAAAAACAAGAGAAGGTAGACCGATTTATATTAAAGGAAATAGAGATCATGGTTTTGAAAATGGGGCAATAAACCCTAGGATTTCAGCTTCAGTTCTTTCTTTATACGATAGTGAAAGATTACAAAGTCCAACTGTTGACGGAGAAGCTACTTCTTGGTCATCTTTTGATGCTTCTGTATCTAAGGGATTATCTGTTGCTGCTTCAAGTGGTAAGAAAATAGTTCTTTTATCTGGTACTGAAATTAGTCCTTCAACTGGTTTAGTAATTAATGATTTTAAAGCTAAATTTGGTGGAGCTACAGAATCAACAACTGAAATGGTTGACGGTGTAGAAGTGGTTACTGAAACTAGTACTGGAAATGTCGAGCACGTTCAATATGATGCTGTTTCATATAATGGAATTCGTCAAGCGAATTTAGAATCATTTGGAACTGCAAGTATTCCTGATTATGATTTTACAAAAGCTAAAACTATTGTAAGTGTTGGTGCTGATTTTATGAATAACTGGTTATTATCAGGTCAATTCACTAATCAATACGGACAAAGAAGAAATCCTGATGGAGAATGGATGAGTAAATATTTCCATTTTGAATCTAATATGTCTATCTCTGGATCTAATGCAGATGTTAGAGGAATGATTAAACCATCTCAAACTGGAGAAGTTTTATCAATTTTACATAAAGAGATTACTGGTACTGCTTTAGCTGGTGTAGCGTCTACATTAGATGCTAACGTTGTTGCTAAAGTAAAAGATGCAGCAAATGAATTAAAATCACATAAAGGTGAGTCTTTATTAATTTGTGGATCTAACGATAAGGCAATGCAAGTTGTAGTTAATTCAATTAACTCGGCTTTAAATAATTATAGTTCTACAATTAACTTGAACAACCCAATTAACTTATTCATGTCTGAAGATGATAAAATGTCATCATTGATTAAAGATATGAATGCTGGTAAAATTGGTGCAATTGTAATGTGGAATACTAATCCTGTTTATACTTCAGCAAATGCTGCAGCATTTAAAGCTGGATTAACTAAAGTTAAAACGACAGTATCTATTTCTCAATTTGCAGATGAAACTGCTACAAATTGTAAATATGTTGCTGCTGAGAATAATGCATTAGAATCTTGGAATGATTTCAATCCAAAAGGAGATTATTATGCAATAGCGCAACCAACTATTAGACCTTTATTTGATACTAGATCTGCTACGGAGTCATTAATGACTTGGTCAGAAGTAAGTGAGTATACAGGAAAAGATAGTTCGGCTTATCATGATTTCATCAAGGCAACTTGGGAGAAATATGGTTATCCAAATCAAACAAAATACACTTCATTTAAATCTTATTGGGCAAATGCTGTACATAACAGTACTGACAAAGCGATTGAGAAGCCAGCTGCTGCATTTGCATTTAATGGTAATCTTTCTGCTGCTGCTAAATCAATAGCTACTGTAAAAGGTGGAGATTTTGAAGTTGTAACATATACTAAGTCTTCTGTTGGTGATGGAAAAATGGCAAGTAACCCATGGTTACAGGAGATGCCAGATTCAATTACTAAAGTAACTTGGGATAATTACATTACTATGTCGCCGGTTGATATGAAAATTGCTGGTTATAGTGAATTATTAGGACAAGAAAGTCCTTCATCTGTAGCTACTATTATTTCAGGTGATACTACTATTACTTTACCTGTTTTCCCTCAGCCGGGTCAAACACCCGGAACTGTTGGTGTAGCTTTAGGTTATGGTAGAGGTGAAAATAATGAAAAAATAGGAAGATCTGCTTACCAAACTGGTGAATACGGAGCATTCTTAGAAGGTGAAAATGGAAATAGAGTTGCTATTGGAGCAAATGCTTATCCATTATTAGCAAATGGTGATTTCTCTGTTGCTACAATTACAAATGCGAACGCTGAATATAATTTAGCTTGTACGCAAACTCATAGTACAGTTATGGGACGTAATTCTATCATTAAAGAAACTACTTTAGATATATACAAAACGCAAGATGCAGGTGTTTATAATCACCAACATACTTTACATACAGGTTGGAATCATGATGAAAAACCTATTGCTGAATTCAATTTATGGGATGAACATCCTGTTGAAAATGTTGGACACAGATGGGGGATGTCAATTGATTTAAATACGTGTATTGGTTGTAGTGCTTGTCTAATTTCTTGTCAATCTGAAAACAACGTTCCTGTTGTCGGTAAAGATGAAGTAAGAAGAGGAAGAGAAATGCATTGGTTACGTATCGATAGATATTATGCTTCTGACATTGAGCCAGCAATTGGTACTAAAGGTAAAGAATACGCTGAAGAAGGATTTGCTGGGTTGCAAGATGCATCTAACGATCCTAAAGTTGTTCATATGCCAATGATGTGTCACCACTGTAATCACGCACCTTGTGAAACAGTTTGTCCAGTTGCTGCAACATCACACTCTAATGAAGGGTTAAACATGATGTCGTACAACAGATGTATTGGAACAAGATATTGTGGAAATAACTGTCCTTACAAAGTGAGACGTTTTAACTGGTTCAATTACCCATCTTACAGAAAATTCACTGAAGTGAATCCTGCACAAGATGACTTAGGTAGAATGGTATTAAATCCAGATGTTGTTGTTAGAACTAGAGGTGTAATGGAGAAATGTTCATTATGTGTTCAGAAATTACAATCAACTAAATTAGTTGCTAAGAAAGAAGGTAGATCAATCGTTGATGGAGAAATTTCAACTGCTTGTTCTGAAGTATGTCCAACAAATGCAATTACTGTAGGAGATTGGAATGATACAAAATCTTTAGTAAGAAAAGAAACTACTGACAAAAGAGCTTACCAAGCTTTAGAAGAGATTGGGATTAAGCCAAATGTTTGGTATAAAGTTAAAGTTAGAAATGAGGAGAATGAAGCATTAGCTGAATTACAAACTTCACATGATAGTGGACATGGTGATGATAACCATGGAGATGCTCATGAAGAGACTTTAGAAACAGGACACGATAGTCATGGTGATGCACCTGCTCATCATTAATATAAATAGATTAGTTTAAATTAAACAAAGTATAATGCATAAGGAATCAGCAATTAGAGAACCTTTAATACTTGGTCATAAAACGTACCATGATATTACAGAGGATGTATGTAGATCCATTGAAGGAAAAGCACCGGAGTTGGATGTATTTTATATTTACTAGGAGTAGGTATTGGAACATGGGGACTTAATAAAACAGTTGAATGGGCTTGGGATATTACCAATTTCGTTTGGTGGGTAGGTATTGGTCACGCCGGTACATTAATTTCAGCAGTGTTAATGTTATTCCGTCAGAAATGGAGAATGGCAATTAATAGATCTGCCGAAGCAATGACCATTTTTGCCGTATTTATGGCTGGAATGTTCCCATTGATTCACATGGGTCGTCTTTGGGTTGGATATTGGGTTTTACCTTTACCGAATGAATTCGGTTCTTTATGGGTGAACTTTAATTCACCTTTACTTTGGGATGTATTCGCAATTTCAACGTATTTATCAGTATCTTTTGTATTCTGGTATATTGGATTAATTCCAGATTTTGCTACTATTAGAGATAGAGCTAAATCGCCAGTAGCAATTAAGGCATATAGTTTAATGTCATTTGGTTGGTCTGGTAGAGCTAAGCATTGGAATAGATTTGAAATCGTTACATTGGTATTAGCTGGTTTAGCTACTCCATTAGTATTTTCAGTTCACTCTATTGTATCTTTTGATTTTGCTACTTCTGTTATTCCAGGTTGGCATACAACAATTTTCCCTCCTTATTTCGTAGCGGGTGCTGTATTCTCTGGATTCGCAATGGTTCAAACGTTAATGTTAGTATTAAGAAAAGCAATGCACTTAGAGAACTACATTCATACTAAACATATTGAGTATATGAATATTGTGATTATGACAACAGGTTCTATGGTGGGTGTAGCTTACTTAACTGAGTTATTTATGTCTTGGTATTCTGGTGTTGAGTATGAAGCATATGCTTTCTTAAATAGAGCAACTGGTCCTTATTGGTGGGCTTATGCCTTCATGATGACTTTTAATGTTGTATCCCCGCAATTAATGTGGTTCAAAAAATTAAGAAGAAGTTTACTGTTTACATTCTTTATTTCAATCGTAGTAAACACAGGAATGTGGTTTGAAAGATTTGTAATTATTGTAACTTCAATTCACCAAGATTATTTACCATCATCTTGGTCTATGTTCTATCCAACTTGGGTTGATATAGGTGTGTATGTTGGTACAATTGGATTATTCTTCATGTTCTATATGGCATATGTGAGATATTTCCCTGTATTAGCAATCGCAGAGGTGAAGACAATTTTAAAATCATCAGGAGAAAGTTATAAAAATGGTTCTGCAGAATTAAACTCAGGATCTGATGATGGAGTATTAACAAACAATAAAAACAATTAAGACATGGCAGATAGAGTAATATATGCAATGTATGATGATGATGATGTTATCAAAACGGCAGCTAAAAAATTAGTAGCAGATGGTATTCACATCACTGACGTATTTTCACCATTCCCTATACATGGTATAGATCCAATTATTGGTGTTAAGCATACAAGAATGGGGAACGTAGCCTTTTTATTTGGTTTATTCGGTTTAGGACTTGCACTTTTTGGAATGAGATATTTCATGATTGTTGATTGGCCTATGAATATTGGTGGAAAACCTAATTTTTCTTTAATGGAAAACTTACCATCTTTTATTCCTGTTGCTTTTGAGTTTACAGTGTTATTTGCTGCACACGGTATGGCTATTACTTATTTATTAAGAAATAAGACGTTGCCTGGTATGCCAGCTGATAATCCTTATCCAAGAACAACTGATGATAGATTCGTAATGGAGATATTATTATCGGATAATCCTAGTTTTACTGCTGAAGAAATTCAAGCAAAAGTGAAGCAAACGGATATTGTTCAAGTTGAAGAAAAAGAATTTAAAAAAATTAAATAACTGTCATGAATAAAAGATTTAAGACAATAACAATAATGGCCATTTCTGGTTTGGTATTAGGTAGTATTGCTACTTCATGTCAATCAGATCCAAATTCACCAGGAGTTGAATATATGCCAGATATGTATAGATCACCTGCAGTTGAAGCTTATGTGGATTACGGTTTAGTAAGAGAAAGACTTGTTGATTCGTTAAAGAAAGATAATCCTTCTTTAACGCCTCCAAATGGAACTGTTCCTTATTCTGCTAGTACATTAAATGATATTACATACGAACATGGTGCGCCTTTTGGTTTTGATAAGTCTCATGGGCTTTATGGATTTGAATTTGATAGTACTGGTTATGATGATGCTGCTACTGATGTTAATCCAATCGCTTATAATGATGTGGTTAAGAAAGAGGGTAAAGTATTGTATGGTCAATTTTGTATTCACTGTCATGGCGCAAAAGGAGATGGTCAAGGTCCTGTAGTTGCTAATAGTAACGGAGCATATCCACCACCACCGTCATACGCTAAACAATTAAAAGATAAACCAGCAGGTCAAATCTTTTTCTCTATGACTTACGGTAAAGGGTTAATGGGAGCTCACGCTTCTCAAATGACTAAAGAAGAAAGATGGAAAGTGGTTTATCATGTACAGACTCTTCAAGGTAAAGATCCAGCAGCGGTTGTTGTTGATTCTGTTGCAACGACAGTAATAGAAGAAGTACACGTTGTTGAAGCACATTAATAGAAATAATTAGATAAAAATAGATACAAATGGAATTTCAAATTTCTGCAAAAGCTAAAAAAGTATTATTCGGTACAGCCGGATTAGGACTTATCTTATTCCTTATAGGAGTATTTACAGATCATTCTGAACAAGCTAACACGAGAATATTATCAAACTTTTTAATTAATGGTTTATTCTTCCTTTTCATCTCTTTAGGTGCATTGTTCTTTTTAGCATTACAATATGCTACGGAAACAGGTTGGTCAGTTGCCGTTAAAAGAGTTGTTGAAGGTGTAGCATCATATGTACTAGTTGGTGTTGTGGTATTGGCTGCAATCTTCTTGTATTTAACATTTACGGATGGTGGCTATACAGTTGCTGAGAACGGTCATCATGTTGGTCATATTTACCAATATTTCGATCATGAAATGGTAGCTCATGATAAAATATTACAAAATAAACAACCATTCTTAACAAAAGGATTCTTTTGGGGAGCTACTGTAGTTTACTTTGCTGTATTTGCATTGTTCTACATAGGGTTCAGAAAAAGATCTTTAAAAGAAGATATTGAAGGTGGAACTAAACTTCACTTTAAAAACTTTACTAAAGCAGCATTGTTTTTAGTATTGTTTGGATATATGAGTTCGACTTCAACTTGGCATTGGTTAATGTCTATTGATCCTCATTGGTTCTCAACTTTGTATGGTTGGTACATATTTTCTGGTATGTGGTTAACAGGAATGGTAACTATATTAATGATCGTATTGTACTTAAAGAAATTAGGGCATTTACAAATTGTTAATGACTCTCATATTCATGATATTGGAAAATGGATATTTGCTTTAAGTTTCTTATGGTCTTATTTATTCTTTTCTCAATTCATGTTAATTTGGTATCCAAATATTCCTGAAGAAGCTATTTATTATACATTTAGATTTGAAAACTATAAATTAATCTATTGGGGTATGTTTATGGCTAACTTTATTATCCCTATGGTAATATTGATGTCTAGAGAAGCAAAAAGACACATTGGAATTTTAATTGTAGTTTGTTTGTTAATCTTAATGGGTCACTGGACTGATGTTTATATGTTAGTTACACCGGGTACAATGGGAGAATATGGTACAATTGGTTTATTAGAGGTTGGATTATTCATGACGTTCTTAGGTTTATTTATCTACTGGATTTTGAATACGATTTCAAAAGCACCTTTAGTACAAAAGAATCACCCATATTTGGATGAAAGTAAACATCACGATATTTAATTATAAATTTTAAAAATAGAAATAACGCACATTATGATATTTTGGATAATAACAATTTTAACACTAGTAACTGCTGCTCAATTAATGAGAGCAGCAAGTTTATCTAGAAAAATTAGTAACAAAAAAGAAGAGGACATTAGTGATTCTGCTAATAACTGGAATGCATTTGGTTTAGGGCTGTTTGTAGTGGTTATGTTTGGTTCTATTGTTTATATGTTAGTAAAGTATGGAAACGGAATGTTACCTGAGGCTGCATCTGAACATGGACAACAAATTGACTTTTTATTCAATTTAAACTGGATAATTGTGTTTGCAGTATTCTTTTTAGTGAATGGAGCTCTATTCTTCTTTGCTATTAAATATAGAGGAAAAGAAGGTCAAAAGGCATATTATTTTGCCCACGATAATCGTTTAGAAATGATTTGGACTGTTATACCTGCTTCTGCTTTAGCTGTAATTATTATTCTTGGTTTAAGAACTTGGAATGACATTACTTCTGCACCTTCTGACTCAACTAAAGTCGTTGAATTGTTTGGAGAGCAGTTTTCTTGGACAGCTAGATATTCGGGTGAAGATAATAAATTAGGATATGCTGATTATAAATTAATTAATGGTAAAAATCCTTTAGGTGTTGTGACTCCAGAATCTTTAGTTCTTGGTATAGCTGAAATGGATAAAACTATTGACAAATTATATTCTAGATTACAAAGTGATTCTGCTGGAACAGTTATGTTTTCTGAAGCTAAGGTTCATGAAATGAATTCTAGAATGGAAAAGTTCATGAGAATTAAAGAAAGAATTATCAAAATGCAAAACCATTATACGGCTGAGAAGTTAGTTGTGGCTAATGATGATTTCTATACTAAATCTGAATTACATTTAGTAGTAGGTCAAGAATACCAATTTGTATTTAGATCTAAAGATGTTATGCACTCTGCTTATTTTCCTCACTTTAGAGCTCAAATGAATGTAGTGCCTGGACAAAGGACTAAATTTAAATTTAAGCCTATTATTACTACGAAAGATATGAGAGTATCTAGAGATAATAAAGATTTTAATTATGCTTTATTATGTAATAAGATTTGTGGAGAAAGTCATTCTAACATGAAGATGATTGTTGTTGTTGAAACACAAGAGGAATTTGATGCTTGGAAAAAAGAAAATACAAAAAAAGCAATCGCACAAAAATAATAATTAACTAATTATATTATATAAATTATGTCAGCACACGCACACGCACATCATAAAGAAAGTTTTATAACTAAATATATTTTTAGTCAAGATCATAAAATGATCGGAAAACAATTCTTAATTACAGCTATTTTTATGGCTATCGTTGGTGTATTCTTATCAGTTTTGTTTAGAGTACAATTAGGATGGCCTGGTGAATCAAATTCTTTCTTAAACATGTTTTTAGGAGATACTTGGGCGCCAGAAGGAATTATGCACAGAGGAATGTACCTTGGTTTGGTTACTATTCATGGTACCATTATGGTTTTCTTTGTATTAACTGGAGGTTTATCAGGTACGTTTAGTAATCTTTTAATTCCAATGCAAATTGGAGCAAGAGATATGGCTTCAGGATTCCTAAACATGTTATCATATTGGATGTTCTTATTGTCATCTGTATTAATGATATACAGTTTATTCTTAGAAACAGGGCCAGCGAATGCAGGTTGGACGATTTATCCTCCCTTATCTGTTTTTGAAGAAGGTATTTCTGGTTCAGGAATGGGTATGACTGTTTGGTTAATGTCTATGACTATTTTCGTTGCCTCTTCTTTGATTGGATCGCTTAACTATATCGTTACTGTTTTGAATTTAAGAACTAAAGGAATGAAAATGACAAGAATGCCATTAACAATTTGGGCTTTCTTTGTAACTGCAATTATTGGTGTATTATCTTTCCCAGTTTTAGTTTCTGCTGTTGTTTTAATGTTAATGGATAGATTATTAGGAACTTCATTCTTTATTTCTGATGTTATTGTTGGTGGTGAGATGATGGAACAATCTGGTGGTTCTCCAATTTTATTCGAACACTTATTCTGGTTCTTAGGTCACCCTGAGGTTTATATTATATTACTACCTGCGTTAGGTTTAACTTCTGAGATTGTTTCTACAAATGCTAGAAAACCAATTTTCGGTTATAGAGCAATGATTGGTTCTATTTTAGCAATTGCGTTCTTATCGTTTATCGTATGGGGACATCATATGTTTATTACAGGTATGAATCCATTTTTAGGTGGTGTATTTGTATTTACTACGTTATTAATTGCAATTCCTTCAGCTGTAAAAGTATTTAATTACATAACTACTTTATGGAAAGGTAATTTAAGATTTACGCCAGCAATGTTATTCTCTATTGGTTTAGTGTCATCATTTATTACAGGTGGTATTACTGGTATTATTTTAGCAGATTCTGCATTAGATATCCAAGTTCACGATACTATGTTTGTTGTAGCTCACTTCCACGTTGTAATGGGAATGTCTGCTATTTTAGGAATGTTCGCTGGTGTGTATCACTGGTTCCCAAAAATGTATGGTAGAATGATGAATACTAAATTAGGATTTATTCACTTCTGGATTACATTAGTATCTGCTTATGGAGTATTCTTACCAATGCACTTTGTTGGTATTGGTGGTGCGCCACGTAGATACTATGATTATAGTGTTTATGAATCATTTGATGGTGAGCAATTCGAAATGATTATGGATTTAAATGTTATCATTTCTATTTTCGCAATCGTTGGAGCAATCGGACAAATCATTTTCTTATATAACTTCTTCTACAGTATTAAGAATGGTCAGAAATCAGTTCAAAATCCATGGAAATCTAATACATTAGAATGGACTACTCCGGTAGAACATATTCACGGTAACTGGCCTGGTGATTTACCAACGGTTCACAGATGGCCTTATGATTATTCTAAGCCTGGTGCTGATGAAGACTTCATTATGCAAAATGTGCCATTGAAAGATGGTGAAGAAGAACATTAAGATTTTTTAAAATTATTAAAAACCCATTTCGTATTTTCGGAATGGGTTTTTTTGTATATCTATATATTTCGAAAAGTTTGGTGGTATTTGTATTGTTGTTTAGTATAAAAGGTTTTAGTATGGTACTAACTGATGATTATTTGATTATTCTAATCGGTGTATTAAATTTTTAATGAGTATAGGTAATTTGAATTTTCTATACTAAGACTATAGATTATGCTGAAATTGGTAATTCTTGTCAAATATTTCAAAAGCTAAATCCACAATTTTTTCTTAAACCTTGATTGATAACAAAAAGAATTTATAATTCAGATAAATTGTCATTTGGAAAAATGATGTCTAATTTATTAATCATATAGATTTAAACAACCTTGTATTAATGTCAACCGTATTTCTTTCTTATATGAATGTGTTGATTACTTAGAACAGTTTGTATTTGATAGAAACTTCATTATTATGACATTCCAATTAGTGAGTAGGAATGATATGTAGACGTAAATAGGAATTAATTGTGTCAGTAATGTCTATTAAATAATTAGGTTAATGTAATAGAATTATTCTAACGGTCTTTTAAGTTCTATTATTCAATAACTAACTTATGACTTTCTTGTATTTGTTGAGAGCCAAAATTTACAATGTAGATACCTGTACTTAAATGGCTAACATCAATGGTTTCAATACTGAGTGATTCAATATCATAGTCTGTTTTATGAACAGTTTCCCCGGTAATCGTGACAATTGTTATGGTCATATCGCCATATTCATTAAATGGATTGGTATAATTTAGATTAAGTGTGCTATTGGCAGGATTTGGAAAAATTGCGGTACTAATTGTGTTTTCACGTTTGCAATCAGATTTAATGATTTTTGAGTATGTAAAATTTCCATCAAAATCTGTTTGTTTTAGTCTATAGTATGCTAACGGGTTTGAATTGGTGTAATCTGTAAACTGGTAATCAATTTGATTTGAACTAGTACCTGCTCCGTTAACTCTTCCTATTGACTCGAAATTTATTCCATTATTGCTTCTTTCGATTGTGTAATAATCATTATTAATTTCAGACTGTGTAGTCCAGCTAATTGTTGTATTGTTAGTTTTACATGATGTATTTAGTTTGGATAGAGTTATTGGTAAAATTGTAATACCTGTTAAACCGTTTATTAAGTAATCACAAACGCCAGTCTGTGGATCTATCATAATGTAATAATCGTTACCGATTGTTAATCCAGTTATTTCTAAATAGCCAGGTGCATCATTATAGAATGGATCCCAACATTCTATTTCAGTAAAATTTATACAATCTGTTGTTTCAAATATTCCTACTTCTATTCCGTTTCCTGTGCAATTACTTGGCATTATATATAGTTCTACTATGTTAGAAGATGCTTGAAATGTGAGCCATGAATTATTAGAAATCCAATTTACTCCAGTACAAAAGTTAGCCTGTAAGTTACCGCTCATAGCATCTAATGTATAGCCTCCTGTTGTTCCACATATTCCATCTAAATTATTTAAAACTGTTGCTGATAAACACGCATCATTTGCTGCAGGATTTGTACCACAAGTACCTGGGTCAAAACATGAAATTGTCGCTGACCAGCCTAATTTATCAACACAACAATCTGAGCTAAATTTAAAAGTTAAACAAGTTCCAGATGATATAATTGTTGTTGGAACTGTTGTAGTATATGTACCAATAAGAGTACTACTAGTATTTGGCCCATCATAAATTCTTAGTCTATCCCAAGTAGATTGGACGTCAAAGGCTGTAAAGTCAAATTGTAAATTTTCACCATTATCGGAGCAAAAAGTTTTTGTGTATGATTCGTTAGCTGAATAATTACCACCCGCTCCTCCTGAATCATAGAAAGTACCGCTACAAGTATTTACGGTAGCTGGCATTGTGCTAATTAAGTAAGTTTGAGAATGTACTATGGTTATTTGTAAATACAGTGTTAATAGAAGATACTTTAGATTTGTTATCATGACTTTAATGATTTTTATCAAAAGTATGTCGAGTTTAAATATGTTTGTATTTATTTCGATTATTAGAACTATACAAAGTAGTATAATTGCATCATTAATGTTCTATTTAAATATACAACCCTTTTCTTAAGGCTTAGTAAATAAAGGGGTTTAAGTTTAGTTTTAACTATACAACGAAAAATGATACTAATAAAACTTGTTCAAGTAATCAGTAAGATTAACTCCCTTATCTAAATTCATTTTTTTTCTTAATCTATAGCGAGCCATAGTCACCGCTCCTTCAGATATTTCGTTTAAAACTGCTATTTCTTTTGAACTAAAACCTAACTTTAATAAAACGGTTAACCGCTTTTCGTTCTCTGTTAAATCGTTATGAATTAGATTGAGTTTTTGAAAATAATCGACACTAATGTCATTTACGCTTTTATTAAATTCTTCTAATTCTTTATTTATTTTTAGTGATTGAGTTAATTTGATTATCAAGTTTTTAATTTTCTCAACGTTTTTTTCAGTACTATTTTTTTTAATATCGATTAATTCATTTTTTAATTGAAGTAATAAGCTTTCTTTTTGAATGATGTTAAAAGCAAAACTCATGAGTTCTTTCTTTTGATATTTCAATTCATTTTTTAGAATGTTTTTATCATTTTCAGAATCTTTGAATTTAATTTGATTGTTTTTATTCTTATAAAAATAGGCCAAAGCAAGTAGGACTACAAACAACAGAATAGTACTAAATATAAAGCATATCATTATAAAGTGATAATGTTCAATTTCTTTTTCTTTTTGAATTAAGTCAAGATTTTTTTGAGTATTTTTTTTTAAGTTTAAAAGTAAAAATTCAGTATTTAAATCCAACATTTTCGACAACGTTTGATTTCCTTGTATACTATCCTTAATTTTTGAGTTCCGTAGGTGATATTTGTAGGCTAGTTCAATATTGTTTTGTGATTCATAAATTTTACTTTTAAGTCTATAGTTTTCTTTTAGATAGTTAAGATCATTGGACTCCGCAAGTTTATGTTCAGTTTCATTAAGTAACTGTAAAGCGGTGTCTAGGTTGTTGGTTTTCCAGAACATTTCGGCTAGACTCACCTTTGTATGTAATAGTCCTCTTTGGTTATTAGAGTTTTCAAAAGCTATCAAAGATTTGTTCAAATAATCTGATGCTAATTGTAAATTACCTGACTCTAAATGAGCATCTCCAATATTAATCAATACATCCCCTCTGTAAAGGACGTATTTGTCTGGCATTGTTAAAATTAATGCTTTATCTAATTCATGAAATGCTGCCTTACTCTTATCTGTTTTAATGTAGGATGCAGATAAATTAATGTAACTTGCTAATAATAATTGAAAATTACTTGTTGTTGTCTGTTCATAAAATAGTGTACTCTTTTCTAAATATTCAATCGCTTTTAAATAATTTTCAGCTTCTAAGTAAGTCGTTCCGATATTAAAATATAAACTATGTAATTTTATTAAACTATCTTCATGAACTAGTTGTAAAGCTGAAAAAAAACTTTCTATTGATTTGTCATAGATACTCGTTTCTGCATACATTACACCAGCCAATTCTACAAGTCTGATTCGCTCATTAATATCAGATTCTAATTCAAGAAGGTGTCTGACAGAATAGAAGGCACTATCCGGTTTACCTTCATTAAAATAATTTTCGGGTGTTTTATTAAGAGGACTCTCATTTTGTGAAAATGAAAAGAAACTGAAGGTAAGAATCGTACAAAATATAATCGATCTGAATTCCATTTAACAAATGTATGTTTTTATGTGAGTATAACAGTCAAAAATATTATATAGTTGAGCTTACTTTCATTTGTGAAATGTTAGTGATTGAGATACTGATGAATTACATCGTTTTCACAGCCATACCAAAATAATTACTTACCTTTATAAAAATTATTTTCTTAAGTATTAAATTTGAATGATTAGAGTAGTTATGATTCATAAATTAACAGGAAATAATTTGGTGTAAATGGGAGTTAGATTTAAAAAGTAGAAGCATTGGAATCATTTGATTATAGAGAAGACGAGCAATCGTCAAACGACAACGACTTAGACAAAGCTTTAAGACCCAAATCATTTACTGATTTTTCTGGTCAAAAAAAAGTACTTGAAAATTTATCAGTCTTTGTAGAGGCGGCAAAGTTGAGAGATGAAGCTTTAGATCACGTTTTACTTCACGGCCCCCCTGGTCTAGGTAAAACAACATTGGCTAATATAATTGCGAATGAGTTAGGTGTAGGTATTAAAATCACTACTGGTCCTGTGTTGGATAAGCCTGGTGATTTAGCTGGATTATTAACAAACTTAGAAGAGGGAGATGTCCTTTTTATTGATGAAATTCATAGGCTAAGTCCGGTTATTGAAGAATATTTATATTCGGCAATGGAGGATTTTATGATTGATATAATGATTGATTCTGGACCTTCTGCTAGAACCGTTCAAATTTCACTTAATCCGTTTACTTTGGTTGGTGCAACTACGCGATCTGGTTTATTAACGGCACCATTAAGAGCAAGGTTTGGAATTAACAGTAGACTTGAATATTATAATGTAAAAACGTTGTCCAATATTGTTGAACGTGCTGCTGACATATTGAAAGTTCCTATTGTTAAAGATGCGGCAAACGAAATAGCGGGTAGAAGTAGGGGCACACCTAGAATTGCCAATTCTTTATTACGTAGAGTTAGAGATTTTGCCCAAATTAAGGGAAATGGAACAATTGATATGGAGATTTCTAAATACGGCTTAGAAGCATTAAATGTGGATAAGAAAGGTTTAGATCAAATGGACATTAAGATTTTGGACGTAATTATTGAAAAATTTAATGGAGGACCTGTTGGTTTAACAACTATTGCTACAGCTGTTGGTGAAAATGCTGGAACTATTGAAGAGGTGTATGAACCATTTTTAATTCAAGAAGGGTATATAATGCGTACACCTAGAGGTAGAAAAGTAACTGAAGCAGCTTACCGTCATTTAGGTAAAAACTTAGGTAATTTCCAACAAGGCTTATTTGGGGACTAATGTGTTACTATGATTTTTTCTAATAATATTATTTTGAAAACTAGTCTTACTAAAGATAATATAAATCTTAAGTTAGGTTCAGTTATTCATGATTTTGATTATGTAATAGGTAATAAAATGTTTAAAGGTCAATTTATTGATAACAAGTTTTACCTAACCCCTTTATTTAAAATCTTTACGAGAAGAGGATTTGATATTTTAATTATTGGAGAAGTTTGCAATGGTACAGATTTCAGAGAATTACATTTAAAGTTTAGATTAACGAAAATCATTTCTAATACTTTCAAATTTGTTTTCATTCTTAATCTAATTATTCTTCTTCTATTGGTGTCTACGGCTTTGATATTTCCAGATGCAATTGATATACCTGATTTCAATCTAATTGGAATAATTATTTTTTATTTTTTTGGAATTCTTGGTACTTTTTTAGTGTTTTTATTGGGCTTCAACAGGAAAGTGGTTAAGTCTGTTAGTCTTTTAATAAGAGCGATTCAATCATGACTAAACAACAAAAAATATCACAAGCTATTAAGGATAAAGCCATAGAACTAGGTTTTATGACATGTGGTATTTCAAAAGTTGAGTTTTTAGAAAAGGAAGCTACTTATCTTGAATCTTGGTTAAAACGGGGTATGAATGGAAACATGTCTTATATGGAAAATCATTTTGACATGCGTTTAAATCCGAGTTTATTAGTAGATGGAGCTAAGTCAGTGATTTCTGTTCTTTTAAATTATTATCCAGAAGAAGATTTATTTAAAGATAAAGAGTATAAAATTTCAAAATACGCTTACGGGACTGATTATCATTTTGCTTTAAAGTATAAATTAAAGGACTTACTAAAATTTTTAGTGGCTGAATTAGGTGATATTAATGCGAGAGTTTTTACTGATTCTGCTCCTATTATGGATAAAGCATGGGCTGAAAAGTCTGGATTAGGATGGCAGGGCAAAAATGGGATGCTGATTTCTAAAAAAAGAGGATCTTTCTTTTTTGTCGGAGAAATTGTTTTGGATGTAGAGTTAGAATATGATAACCCAACCTTAAATCATTGTGGAAGTTGTACTAAATGTATTGATGCTTGTCCAACGAATGCTATAACTGAAGCTAATATTATTGATGGTTCTAAATGTATTTCCTATTTAACGATAGAATTAAAGGATGAAATAATACCAAAGGAATTTTCTAAGCAAATGGAAGGATGGATGTTTGGTTGTGATATTTGCCAAGATGTATGTCCTTGGAATAAGTTTTCTAAGCCCCATTCTACACCAGAGTTTAATCCTCATCCGAACCTTAAAGATACAGAATGGACTGAGTTGACAGATGAAGTATTCCGAGAGTTATTTAAAAAGTCGCCCATCAAGCGTACTAAATTAGCAGGATTACAACGTAATATAAAATTTATCGAGTCACAATAATAGTAGTTATTAAATACATATGAAAACATCACGTCTTAGATTAAAAAATTGTGCGGTATTACTTTTTAGTTTAGTGCTTATTTCGTCCTGTTCCATTTTTGGAATTAACACGAAAAGAACGGCTTCTAAAAAGGCGGGTAAATACCCTGTGTTTACAGAACGTGATTCATTAAAAGGGTTTTTGAATGATAATAGATCTTGTTTTGATGTTAATTATTACAATCTAGATATTGAATTTGATGTGGATAATAAATCTATTGATGGAAAGGTAGATATCCACTTCACAGCTCAAAGAACTTTGACATTAATTCAGTTGGATTTATATGAAAATATGACAATTTCAAAAGTTGAATTTGAAGGGCATTCTCTAAATTATAGTAGAAGATATGATGCGTTTTTTGTCACATTTAATCGTGAAATTAAAGCAAAAGAAAATGTAAAAGTGACTGTTTATTATAATGGACAGCCTCAAAAGGCAAAAAAAGCACCTTGGGATGGCGGTTTTGTTTGGAAAAAAGATAATTCTAAAAAACCGTGGATAGGGGTAGCTTGTGAATTAGATGGTGCTAGTCTATGGTGGCCATTAAAAGACCATTTGTCTGACGAGTCTGATTCGGCAAGTATGAGTTTTACCGTACCACAAGGGTTGTTTTGTGTTAGTAATGGACAGTTAGAATCTAGAGAACTGAGAGGGGAGAATAAAGAAACGTTCACATGGAAAGTATCAAACCCAATCAATCATTATAATATTACATTTTATATTGGAGATTATAGGATGTTTCAAATTCCATATGTAAAAGATAGTATTACACATCAACTAACTTATTATGTTTTGCCACAAAACGTAAAAACTGCCAAGTCTCACTTTAGGCAAACAAATGATATGTTACATTTTTATGAAGAAACGTTTGGAGATTATCAGTGGTTTGATGATGGTTATAAATTAGTAGAATCTCCATTTGCAGGAATGGAACATCAATCTGCTATTGCCTATGGAGATAAGTATAGAAATAATTATAATGGGTTTGATTATATCATACTTCATGAATCGGCACATGAATGGTGGGGTAATTCAGTATCTGTTGGTGATTTTGCGGATATATGGTTGCATGAAGGGTTTGCCACCTATTCAGAAGCATTATATGTTGAAGAGATTAGTGGCTATAAAGCCTATTTGAAGTATTTATATGCGTATAGCTTATATATTAAAAATAAGAAACCTATGGTTGGTCCAAGAGATGTAAAATACTGGACCTATAAAGATAGCGATCCTTATATGAAAGGTGCTTTAACTTTGCACTCACTTAGGAGTACTATTAATAATGATAAAGTATTCTTTGACATCTTGAAAACGTTTCATATTGAAAATAGTCGTAAAATTGTAACTTCAAATGATTTTCTAAAGCTTGTTAATCTTAAAACAGGACAAAATTACGATTGGTTCTTTAACCAATTTTTATTGAATCGTAAACCTCCAAAATTTAATTATTCATTAGTTTATAATCAAGAAAAAAAAACGATTGTACTTTATTACAAATGGGTCAATGTCGATTCAAATTTTAAAATGCCAATAGATGTTTATATTGGGAATAAATTGACAAGAATTTACCCAACAAATGAAACGAAAGAAGTTGACCTTCCTGTTAATACTCAGGAATTTGGTGTAGATAAATTAAATTTTTATATGACTATTCAGGAATATGATGTTGATGACTTTTCAGCTGAATAAATGCACCTTAAGAAACTTTGAATGATAATTTATAAGTTCTCTTTATCCAGTTAGAATTTTTGCATCTTAAAAAAAGTACTATCTTTGAAAATATCAAAATAAAAAAATGTCAAACTACACGAACTCACTTGAATTTGCACAACAAAAAGATGCAAATGACCCACTAAAATCTTATAGAGAAAAATTTTATATTCCGGTAATTGACGGGATTGAAACTATTTACTTTACTGGAAATTCTTTAGGATTACAACCAAAATCAACAAAAGAATATATTGTAAAAGAATTGGATGCATGGAAAGATTGGGGAGTAGAAGGTCATTTTTTAGCTGAAAAGCCCTGGTTTAAATACCATGAGTTTTTAACTGATAAAATTGCGAATGTTGTTGGTGCTTTACCAACAGAGGTTGTTGTAACACATTCATTAACGACAAATCTTCATTTATTAATGGTGTCGTTTTACCGTCCTACAAAATCAAGATACAAAATCATTTGTGAATCAAAAGCATTTCCTTCTGATCAATATGCCTTAGAAAGTCAAGTAAAATTTCATGGTTACACTACTGATGAAGCTTTAATTGAAATTGCACCAAGAGAAGGAGAGTATACAGTTAGAGATGAAGATGTATTAAAAGCTATTGCAGATTGTGGTGATGAGCTAGCTTTAGTCATGATTGGTGGTGTAAATTATTACACAGGTCAATTGTTTGATATGGAAGCGATCACAAAAGCTGGACATAAAGTTGGAGCAACTGTAGGGTTTGATTTAGCACATGCAGCTGGGAATATTAATTTAAAATTACACGAATGGGGAGTTGATTTTGCAGCTTGGTGTTCATATAAATATTTAAATTCTAGTCCAGGTGGAGTATCTGGTATGTTTGTACATGAACGTCATGAATTTAATCCAGAATTACCACGTTTTGCTGGATGGTGGGGTTATGATAAAGAAACTCGTTTTTTAATGGAACCAGGATTTATTCCAATGAAAGGTGCTGAAGGCTGGCAATTAAGTAATGCGCCTATTCTTGGAATGGCGGCACATTTAGCGGCTTTAGATATTTTTGATGAAGTAGGGATGGAAGCATTATGTGTAAAGCGTGATGATTTAACTGCCTACACTGAGTTTATCATTAATCAAGTCTCTGAGGAATGTAAAGATATTTGCACATTAGAGATTATTACACCAAAAGATAAATCTAAAAGAGGAGCTCAACTTTCTATTTTAGCACACGGAATGGGTAAATCATTGTTTGATTTTATGACAAAAAAAGGTGTAATTGCTGATTGGCGTGAACCAAATGTGATACGTTTGGCTACTATTCCGTTATATAACAGTTATGTGGATAGTTTTAAATTTGGGGAAATACTAAAAGAAGGAATTTTAGCTAATAAATAAAGATGATAGAAAGTTATTCTCCAGAGTTAATTTCTGAATTCCTTAATGGAAAAGCAAGTGATTTACCTTCTATGACACGATTGATGGCGCAAGCTTTTTTTGTACTATTTGCAGGGTTGGTTATTTGGAGAATAAGTGCAGCCTATGGTAAGCCAAAAGAAGTACGTAAACGAAAAAAGTTTATGGATTCTAAATATCAAGACCACTGGCAACGTTAAAACTTTAAAGTTATGATTCAAAAATTAGTAATTAGTTTATCAATTGTTTTTATTTCACTGAGTGCTATTGCGCAAAGCGGTATTGGTAAACGAAATAAAGCAAGAAAGGATAGGAGTCCATTTTCTACTGCAGGTGATAGAGGTCAGGCAATATATAGTCATAGCCGTAGTCATTTTCAACCATTTGGTTGGCATTTTTCACCGGGTATAACCTATATGGCGGGATATACTAAGGAAGATGAAAATAAAAACTATGATCTTAAACCATTAGGTACACCTGGGTATTATCTAGAAATAGGTTTGGAACATGTGTTTAAAAGACGTAAAAAAGTATTTCACTACTTTGATTATAGTTTAGGTATAAAACATTTTGGGGGACGTGAAAAATTAGTTATGGAAAATATTCCGGATACGGTTTCCTCATTTAATTTTGGAGCTGCTTTTGCTAGGATTGATATTCATAATGTATGGCAATTAAGTAAATGGAATTTTATTGATCAGTCTATTGGTTTAAATCTCGATTATACTGTATATGGTGGAAAAGAGAACGCGTATACTAATTTAGGAACTGAAGATTATCAGCAAAAGTTTTTGACACAATTACATTATTCAATTGGTTGGGGAATTAAACCTAGAGATGGTTTCTTTATTATCCCAACGTTAAAAACACCTATTTTAACGGCGTGGAATTGGCGTAATTTTAATCCGAGTCATAGATGGTTTTCAAGTAAATATCAACCTGTTATTTTCTCAGTAAAATTTGCATGGTTGTTTGTGAAAAGAGACTGCCCAGCAGTATATGATGAAAATGGAAAAAAGTCATCTGAATCGTATCAAAATATGTAATATATTGAACGTCAAAAAATCACTTACGAGTTGTAAGTGATTTAATGTGTTTAATTGGTTTGTTTTCTATTTGTTAATGATTAACAAATTTTATTGGTAAATGATATCTAACGTTTACATTTTTTCCAGCTTGTTCTCCAGGAGTCCATTTTGGCATTTTTGACACGACTGCTAAACAAGCATTGTCGTAATCTTGGTGCATATTGTTACTCAGTTTTACTCGTGTAATGTCACCCTGTTTGTCTACAACAAATTCAACGTATATTGTTCCACTTAGCTTTTCAGCATAATATGGTAAATCTATGTTGTCTGCAATCCATCTGTTCATTGCAGCTATTCCTCCAGGGAATTCTGGCATAACGCTTGGGATATCAACTATAGTAAAATCGTTTCCGTTTTGAATAATTTCACCATCTAAGTCTCCGTCTTCACCACCTGTGCCATCAATTTCAAGTTCTTTGATTAGCTCTTCACTCACTTTTGTTGATTTTTCCTCTTTTAAATTGTCAACGGCTTTTACTTCATCAATAACAGGAAGTACAACTTTTAATTTAACTTTTTGTTGAGTCTCAACAATAAACTCTTTTGGCTGTTCAGCCATTAATTTTGTATAGGCATCTACCGCGTGCTCTGTTTTTGCTAGTTCGTCAAATCTAACACCTGAATATTCAAATGCTGCTAATGTTAACGCTCCGGCAATTACTAATCCTATCTGAAAGAAGGCAAATCTTTTCCCTTCTAAGTCAGCTTTTTTTGTTTTCTTTTTTGCGATCATAATATTAATTTTTAAATTAAACACAATCACAAATTGGCAAGGAATATGCCACTAAAAAGAAGTTTGGATAAACTGTATAAGTTGTTGATTCAACTGTTAATAGATGTTAATTTATTTTTTAATAAATAGTGAAATACCATTAATAAATATAGTGGTTAAGCTCAATAATACCCAAATCATACCAAAGTTTTTAAAATTGTAACTTGCTGGGTAGGTTAGGGTTAGGAAGTCTACCGAAAAGATAAAGAGATAACAAATTAATGCACCGATTGCTAATTTTTTTAAACGTTTAAAGTTTGTTTTTAAGTAAATATATAATTGAATGATGAATCCAGGAATTAAAAAGAATAGTGTAATAAACGCAGCTTTAAAACTTAATGTTGGAATTTCTTCAGGTAATGAATAACTATAACCTTCATCATTATATAGGTGTTCATTTAAAAAGTTATCACCAGCATTTTGAATTGAAATACCATAACCTAATGAAACTAACATGGTAATAAATGATAAAAATATAATGATAAGGTGTAATTTTTTCATGACACAAAAGTAAGAATCTATATAACTAAATACAACTAAAAATCTAATCAACTAATTAACGCAATAACTTTATTTTTTTATCTTTGTATCAAATTAAAGGTAATGGCAGATAAAGTTGAAAAATATGACGTAGATAAAGCACCTAAACCAATGGGACTATATCCTCATGCTAAACGTGTTGGAAATTTATTGTTTTTATCAGGAGTTGGTCCAAGAGCTGCGGGTTCAGGAAGTGAAGAAGCTAACATCCCTGGATTAACATATGATAAAAATGGAAATTATGAAACGTTCGACTTTGAAGCGCAGTGTAAATCCGTTTTTGAAAATGTTAAGCTTATATTAGAAGAATCAGGTTCAAGTTGGGAAAACTTAGTAGATGTTACTGCTTTTTTAACGGACATGAAAAGAGACTTTAAAACGTATAATAAAGTGTATGCTGATTATTTTAGTGAAGTACAGCCATGTAGAACTACTGTAGAAGTTAATGCGTTGCCTTCTCCAATAGCAATTGAATTGAAATGTATAGCAACAATAGATTAAATAGAAATTATGATTGAATTAATTATTAAAATAGGATTATCACTGGCAGCATTTGTTTTTACAGTGTTTTTATTTTTCGTTGGCTCTTGGGGTTGGGGAATTGTAATGATATTTGTGACGGCAATTATAGCTTTAACTATATTTAGAAATCAATGGATATTATTGGCTTTTAATCAATTAAGATTGCAGAATATTGAAAAAGCAGAAAAATTCTTAAAGAAAATAAAGAATCCACAGTATTTAGTAAAAAGACAAAGAGCATATTATTATTACTTAACTGCTATGACTAGTAGAGAGAGTCTTAAAATGTCTGAAACTGAAAAGTTATATAGAAAAGCGTTGAGTGAAGGGTTAAAGCAAGATCATGATAAAGCTATGGCCAAATTAAATATTGCTGCGGTTTGTATGCAAACAGGTAGAAGACGTGAAGCTGAAACATTATTAGCGGAAAGTAAAAAGCTAGATACAAAAGGAAACTTAACTGAGCACATTAAAGATTTGAAGAAACATATGGGTCGTACTACATCTGCAAATCAGATGAGACAGTCTCAAATGAATAAAGGTAAAAGAGGGAAAATGAGATAGAATCTCTATGGTATTTTATAAAAAAGCGTTTAAGAATTTTCTTAAACGCTTTTTTTATGAAATGTACTTTATTGTTACTAGTCTTGAACTGTATTAGTTTGTAATAATTAGGTTATGGAGCCCATCCCAATTAGTTGCGTATGATTTCAACCCCCATTTTGCTGGGCCTTTAGTTACTGTGCCGTCCATTATATTATATTGAGATTCTGAACAACCATCATTTAGTATAAAGAAATTAACAGAATCTACCGTTGCTATTGAGCAGTCAGCAGCGGCATCATAAGTAGAGTGTCTATCTAATGCTGTAAAGCTATCAAAGTTTCTGTACACTACTATTCCTTTAGATCCGCCATTCACATATGCCCATCCGCCAACATTGTTTAAGGGTTGATAGGCTGGTAAATCTAAATTTATAATTAGGCTAACTGCAACATTGGGAACAGGATGTTGCTCCTTATCTCCGCAAGAAGTTAATAAGATGTTGAATAAAAAAACTGAAAACAATAAAAATCTATTATATATTTGTCGCATGAAAACTAACTTTACTTCAATATTAACGAAAATTTCTCTATTTATTGCCTTATTCTTTGTTATGCCTAATTTTGTTGCTGCACAAGATAAAGGCGCAAAAACGGTTAAAACTAGTCGTAAATCTAAGAAAAGTAAAAGACAGAAAGGTAGTTTTAATTCAAGAAAGCGTGCTAAAAAACGTTCTTGGAGTAATCAAAACAAGGCGACTCAAAAAAGAATGAAGCGAGCTTCTAAGAATTCTCGTAGAAGACAAAAAGGAAAGTCAATGAAAAATAATAGACTTGTATAAAAATTGTTAATTTTTATTTTTTTATTCTTTTTTATTCTAAATCACTGTATTACATTTGTATTCGTACACTAAATTAAATTTTTGTTAAAATTATTTGGTGTTTAAAATTTA
>Ga0209396_1001659_pt1 | contig 24269 bp, 17 predicted proteins | sample GOMGulsemesocosm_6_FD_184638 | JGI IMG/M metagenome (GOLD analysis project Ga0209396, IMG submission 184638) | Methane-oxidizing microbial communities from mesocosms in the Gulf of Mexico - GOM8C Gulf of Mexico (SPAdes) (version 2) | ecosystem: Environmental > Aquatic > Marine > Cold seeps... | reverse complement strand
CATTGCGAACACGGTTTGGCGACCAAACAGTTTATCGAAGCAACGGATTTAGCAAGTGAGCAGTACCTAACGTATAGCAAATCGGCACAGCCGGGCTTCGAGTATGAGCGATTTATTCGCCCCTCTGGAGTTGTGCCACACTTGTTAACCGTTGTTGAAGTGACCGATGCCATTGTTGAATTAATCGCGGCAGGTTTTGGTGTCAGTATACTGTCGAAGTGGGCGGTTCAATCGGCGATTAACAATAAAAATGTTTGTGTGGTGCAGGTAGGAAAAGACAGTCTTGATTTGGATTGGTCAGCCCTAGTTCGCAAGTCAGAGCCACCTCTGTCAGCGGCAAGGATTTTATCAGACCGATTGGCCCAATGGTTTCAATAATAGACTGCCGACTTGTTGTGATGTTGGTGGCTTTTTTTTTAACTGACGCTAAAATAAGTTATCTTTTACTTACCGCATTATCAGCCTATGTCTTTTATTAGTGATACCAACCGCTTAATTACCCAATCTATTGATAGCTACTCACGCTGCAACGTTAATGAGCAAGCCATTTTGCGGGTATTGGCGGTGATTAATAAGCGCATCGGCCAAACCAAATTTAAAGCGGTATTGTCCGAGCTAGGGCATTGCGAATCTTTTTATCGCCAAAAACTCCACACTTATTTCACCCCTGAAGTTCGCCAAGCATTGATTCAGCGTGGTTTGATTGATGCTAGCCGTGAAGGTATTCGCATTAGTAACCATTTAGCCGACCACTTAACGCGCCTGTGCCTAAGCGATGATTCGTTTGAAGACATCGTTGAGTGCGGTGAAATCGTGGTGCCGATTGAGTCAATGTACCACTGGAACAAACCGCTGATGATCGACTTAGCGCGGCAAGTGCGCGACTGCTTTTATCGTCGCCAATTCACTCGCTGTGTGGAGTTGCTCGAATTTAATAAGAACCCACAGCAGATTGATTTGGAATCAAATCAGGTATTAATTGAGGTGTGTTTTTACCCGTTTAATAACCAAGTATTTTGTGACTTGCCTCCGGTCTTGCAATATCAGGCGCTGGCGGCTTTGTGCCAGCGTTTACGCAGCGACTTAATTGATAATGCAGAAGTAATTGCGGTGCTAGTGACCTTGTTTAAACAAGGCCATGACTATGAGCCATTGCGGTTACTGCTAGTCGAACAATATTTACATTGTGGTGAACTCAAGAGCGCCAGCGACTTATTAAGTCCACAAGAAAAATCGACTTATGGCTTGCAGTTGCTTGGCTGGCATCAGTTTATGACTGGTGAGTCAGAGCTTAGTTGCGAGCTGTTTGCCAAGGCCATCGTGGCTAAAAACCGCATTGCCCGGCGCAAAAAGCAATATATTGGTGATTTGCCCGGCTTAATTTATGCCATGGCGTTATTGCAGCAAGGTGTTGATTGCGATCCCGCTAAGCTCGGGATATTAAACCAACAACTCGATCATTTACTTAATGACCACAAGGTGGTTAACCGCTTTCGTTTTAGTTACATGATGCTCAAGCAGGTAACTGGGGTTTTGGCGGGTAAGCTCAACCAATTTAGCATTGCCAATGCGGGCTACTCTGATCAAGATGATTTTTATAATCAATTAGAAACTATTTTTGGTTGCCTATGTAGTCACTGGGCCAACAGTCAGGTAAATCCTTATTACCAACAGCAACTGAAGACATGTGTCGATAAATTAGCGAGCGCCAAGCAAGGCACCTTTGCTCATGTCGGAATTTCGCTATTAAAAAAACTTAATTTGAAATCGACTAGCCCAGTCCAAGACTCAGTCCAAGGTATGGCAATTGGCTCTAATCAGGGGATTGAGCTTTGTGACTTAATTGTTCGCAAAGAAGCTTGGGCGATTGCATTAGAGCAACTCATTGCGCTCGACCAAACGCCAAAAGCCGCAGCCGAAACCGTCACAATACAAAAACAGTCTCGTTTAGTTTGGTTGCTTGAACCACAGCGTTACAATAGCTATTTCGAAGCCAAAGAACAAAAACTAGGTAAAACGGGCTGGTCTAAGGGGCGGGCTGTTTCGCTGAAAAGGTTAAGCAACGAAACGGCAGATTTTGATTATTTAACCACGGCTGACTTAGCCATGTGCCAAGCGATAACAGGAGGCTATAGCGGTGGTTATTATGGCCGTGAATATTATGAATTAGCAGGTTATAAAGCGCTGAGCGCCGCCGCTGGATTAACTAACTTGTACCTGCTTGAACAGCCTGATTGTAAGATTGAGATTGTCGAGTCAGAACCCGAATTATTAGTGACTCAAAACCCTAAGGGTTACTTGCTTAGCATGGCTAATATTCCTAGCAACTTTGAAGATGGCGAAGCGTGTTTTTCTCTCACCAAAGAAAATGGCCACTGCTATCGCTTGGTCAGTTATCACAATAAACATCTTGAAATTGCAGGCATTGTCGGTGAAGGAGGGCTGGTGGTTCCTAACTCTGCCAAAGAGCAAGTGCTCCAGAGCATTAGCGCCATTGCCCCCTTATTAAATATTCAATCGGACGTCTCGGGTCTTGATACGGGGATTGAGCAGGTTATTGCCGACTGTAAGCTTTATATTAATATTGCTCCCGCTGGTGAAGGGCTCGAATTTAACTGCCATGTCCAACCGCTAGGAACACAGGGACCATCGTTGTCACCGGGACTTGGTAATCCAACCATGTCGGCGCAAATAGATGGTGAGCGTTTAAGCACTACCCGAAATTTAAATGACGAAAAAGTCCAACTGCAGTTATTAATGCAGCAATGCCCCGCGTTTCAAGCCACTATCGATAACACCATAGTGCTCGACCAGATTGATGATGCGCTGCATAGCCTAGAACAGCTCGAATTGATACACAGCGACGATGACGAGTTAAAAATCGTGCTGCAATGGCCAAAAGGAAAAACCTTTAAGCTGAGCAAAAAACTTGGCCCACAGCACATGCAATTGGCGATGACCAAACAAAAAGAATGGTTTTCGCTCGATGGCACGTTAAGTGTTGGTGAAGATCAGGTGGTTGATTTAAAAAACCTAATGGCGTTACTGGCTCAGTCTACTGGGCGTTTTGTTAAGCTTGACGATAATCAGGTGCTGTCACTCACCAAAGAATTGCGTCAACGCTTGGACGACCTTGATAAGGTTAGCGAGGACGGAAAATTTCATGTCTTGGCCAGCCCATTAATTGACGATGCGACACAAGGAATGCGGCTAAAAACCCTCCACAGCTGGGAAAGGCAACGCGCCTTATTAGAGCAAGCAGATAAGCTTGAACCAGTGCTACCCACTACCTTGCAAGCCGAGCTTCGAGACTATCAACTCGATGGTTTTAACTGGGCGTCACGTCTGGCGCACTGGGGCGGCGGTGCCTGCTTGGCTGACGACATGGGCCTTGGCAAAACCCTGCAAGCGTTGGCTGTGATATTAGATCGTGCGCCAAGTGGGCCAAGCTTAGTGCTGGCGCCAACATCGGTCTGTTTTAACTGGCAGCAAGAGGCAACAAGGTTTGCGCCGACGTTGCGGGTTAAAATATTTGGGGTCGATACCACAACCATCGAGCAACGCCAAAACATGCTCGATCAGGCGCAGCCGTTTGACTTAATCATTTGTAGCTACGGCTTGCTGCAACGCGAGGGCGAGCGATTAGCAAAGGTAAATTGGCACACCATTGTCGCCGATGAGGCGCAGGCGCTTAAAAATCCATTAGCGCAACGAACTCAGGCCGCTATTGCGCTTAAGGGTGATTTTAAAATGATCACCACTGGCACGCCAATTGAAAATAACCTTAACGAATTATGGAGTTTGTTCCGCTTTATTAATCCGGGGTTGTTGGGCGCACAAAAGCAGTTCCATAAGCGTTTTGCTAACCCAATGGAAAGCTCTAACAATGTCGATGAAGCGTCTATAACTCGTGCCAATCAAGCGTTGCGTAAACTCATTAGCCCGTTTATTTTGCGACGAATGAAAAATCAGGTCTTAACTGAGTTGCCACCACGGACCGAAATTAATATATCGGTACAATTAAGTGAGCCCGAAGTCGTGTTATACGAAGCGCTACGTCAACAAGCGATTGAGAACCTAGCCAAAGGCGATGAAAAACCGGGCCAGCATCACATTAAAATGTTGGCAGAAATTATGCGATTGCGCCGCGCTTGCTGCCACCCTGACTTAGTAATGCCAGATGCAGGTATTGAGGGTTCTAAACTTAAAGTCTTTGATGGGTTAATAGATGAATTACAGCAAAATAATCATAAAGCTTTGGTCTTTAGTCAGTTTGTTGGGCACCTCAAGATTTTACGTCAGCACCTTGATCGCAAAGGGGTAAAATATCAATACCTCGACGGCTCTACGCCAGCTAAAGCACGACGAGATAGAGTTAATGCGTTTCAGGCCGGTGACGGCGACGTATTTTTAATTAGTTTAAAAGCGGGCGGTTCAGGGCTTAATTTAACCGCCGCCGATTATGTTATTCACATGGACCCATGGTGGAATCCAGCGGTGGAAGATCAGGCTTCTGATCGCGCACATCGCATGGGGCAAACTCGCCCGGTTACTATTTATCGTTTGATTGCGAAAAACACCATTGAAGATAAAATTTTGGCGCTGCACCAACAAAAACGCGATTTAGCTAATAGTTTGCTCGACGGCAATGACTCCAGCGATGCGATTTCGGCCCAAGACATGATGGCGTTATTGCAGCAACAAATTTAGGTTATCCGTAACTCAGGTTTATTAGCTTTTATGCTCAATGGTCGCGGTAATTACACCGGCACCAATCAGCATGGCGCTACTTAATTTATTAAATCTATTTTGAAACTTGATAGAGCGTATTCGGTGGCGTAATACCGCTGAGCTGGTTGCATAAAAAGAGACGCTGAGCGTCGAAACGCCAAGAAATGAGCCGATTAAAACAGCCATTTGCGGGAATAAATCAGCGTTAGCATTAATAAATAATGGGAAAAACGCGATAAAAAATAGAATGCCTTTGGGGTTAAGTGCGGTCACTACCAACACGTTTAAATAAACCGAGCGGCCATTTAGTGTTTTAGGCGGCTGTGTCGTTGGTTTGTTGCGCCACGCTTTTACTCCTAAGTAGATTAAATAAATCGCGCCGAGCCATTTTAATACAGTAAAGAGCGCGGCCGAGGTTGCGAGCAAAGCACCTATCCCAATAAATGAAACCCCCATCGCGATAAGATCGCCAGATAACGCGCCAGCGACTAAGGGCACCACAGATCGTTTGCCATGACTTAACGCTTGCGCCATCACTAGAAAAACGGTGGGGCCGGGCGAAAAACATAAGATCATCGAGGCGGCGATGAATGAAAGCCAAACTTCAATCGTCAATTTATTCTCCAGTAATCGGTGGTACTGCGACTAGTTGTAATTGAGTCGAGCCCCAATAACCTTTGCTAGTGATTGAGGGTTGCCAATTGAGTTTTTTTAATTCAAGTGCGATAAAATGATTAATCAAACCATGACCAAAAACAGCGACTCGGCGATGATTTATCGCTAATTTATGTAACTCTAGCGCCATATTTTTAGCACGTTTTTTCGCTATGCTAAAAGATTCAACCTTGCCATGAAAGCCCAATAACCAACTTAGTCGATTAATCAATAACCAGCGATTAGCGCTGAGTTTAAAAGGAAACTTGTGACACGGCAGCGCCATTTCGGACAACTTACCAAACATAATATCAGGCGGTTGGCCGCTGCATAATGTGGCCGAATGATAAGCGCGAGGCAAAGGGCTGGTAACAATATAACAACCATCGATCTGTTCAGTTAAGCTGGTGGGCGGCAAACTGTCTGGCGCGACCCGCGAATGCTTGTAATCATTAATCCAGCGAGCAAACCCTACCGCTGATAACTTAGGGTTGGTTGCCGCGCTGGGTTTGCCATGTCGAATTAAGATAATTTCCATTGAAAAATACTACTCTAATCTTCGTTTAGTACAACTCTATCGTCGGCGCAATGATAGCTAAGGGCAATAAGCGATTAGTGTAACAGCTGTAAAATAAAGAGAAAAAACCCTAAAACCCCATATTAATGTAAAATATATCGAACAAAATTGATTAAAGTTCGTGCTTTTGTTTGTTTTTGTTGTAACATTGTTAACAATTTTAAGTATCAGACTAATTGTATTTAATTAGTTATTAGCATAGGGCAGTAACATGGCTTCGGTATCTCATACTTCGTCTTTTTATGCAGCAAGCGCATTAGACAAAACACAGCGACCACAACTTACAGAAGATCTTAGTTGTGATATTTGTATTATTGGCGCAGGTTACACCGGTTTATCCAGCGCGATTCATTTGGCCGAGCAGGGCTTTAAAGTTGTTATCCTTGAAGGCAGTCGCATTGGTTTTGGTGCGTCTGGTCGTAATGGTGGCCAGATAGTTCACAGTTACAGTCGTGACATGGATTTTATTGAACGTAATTACGGTAAAGATACTGGCGACGCCATGGGCGCTATGGCTTTTGAGGGCGCGAAAGTATTACGCCGCTTTGTCAGTCAATACGACATTCAATGTGACCTGAAGCAAGGTGGAATTTTTGCCGCTTGCACCACTAAGCAACTCGATGAAATGGTGGTGAAGAAAGCATTATGGGAAAAGCACGGCCATAACGAACTCGAAATTTTAGACCAGCAAGGCATTGGGTCACATGTCGGCTCAGAGCGTTATGTTGGTGCCTTGCTCGATAAATCAGGCGGTCACTTTCATCCGCTTAACTTGGCACTAGGTGAAGCGGCAGCGTTTGAAAGCTTAGGCGGAGTTATTTTTGAAGACTCGAAAGTTGAACGAGTGATAGAGGGTAACAAGCCAAAATTGATTACGGCCAACGGCAGCGTAACCTGCGATTATGTGGTGGTCGCAGGCAATGCTTACCTTGGCGATTTAATTCCTAAGCTGGAACAAAAAGCCATTCCTTGCGGCACTCAGGTACTGACAACAGCGCCGCTCAGCATTAGTCAGCAGCAAGATTTGTTGCCAACTGATCATTGTGTTGAAGACTGTAACTACTTGCTCGATTATTTTCGCTTAAGTGCTGATGGTCGTTTGATTTACGGTGGTGGTGTAACTTATGGTGCGCGCGAGCCGAGTAAAATTGAAACAATGATCACCCCAAATATGCTCAAAACCTTTCCGCAACTTAAAGGCGTTAAAATCGACCACGCATGGACCGGAAATTTCTTGCTGACCCTAATGCGATTACCGCAGTTTGGCCGGATCGGCAGTAATATTTATTATATGCAAGGGTACAGTGGTCACGGTGTCACCTCGTCGCACCTAGCAGGTAAGTTGGTCAGCGAGCTTATCACTGGACAGGCCGAGCGTTTTGACGTTATGGCGAGCCTACCGCAATATCCATTCCCGGGCGGTAAACTATTGCGCGTGCCATACACTGCGATGGGTGCATGGTTCTACAACATGCGCGATAAATTAGGCGTTTAACCAAGTGACCAATAGCTAAGACCGTGTTCGACTTAATCGGTGAGTTTGCTGTTAATGAGTGGTGTTATACCCAAAATCATTGGAATTGCAGTGAAGCCGTCAAGTATGGAATAGCATGAGCTTATTGAGCCCTTAGCCAGTAAAAAGCTAAGTGATTGTTATTCCATACGTAGACACAAAATGTTCTGGAAACATTTTGAGCGTCGTTTGCGACGACCTTTGGTGAAATACACGGATGTATTTCATAATAAAACTGCGGTTTCAAGGATGACGGGTATTGGTTCCTGACACCATTCTAATTCTGTCTGCTGGAACGCGTAATTGTGCCATTAAATAAATTTTAAAGGATTGTTCATAGGGTTGTTTGTCGATGGCTTTTTGCATGCAGAGCAACCATGCTTCGCTTTCTTTTGTACCCACTGACAAATGTTTATGCGCCAAGGGAATATTGATGCTGCCGTAATGCTGGGCATACAACTTTGGTCCGCCAAGCCAGCCAGACAAAAAATAAGATAGCTTTGTTCTAGATTCGGACAAATCAGGTGAATGCATCTCTTTAATGTTTTTTGCTTGGGGCAAAACCGCCATATTATATACCCGTGCCACTTGAAATCACGAATTTCCAGGTAGCACGGGTATCAAACTCATCAACGAGTTTTGTTATGCCAGTCAATTTTCCAGCCATTATGTAAGAGCTGTCTCCGACACCATATTCACGACTACCCAAACTCATGATTAAACCTATTTGTGTGTTTAGCGCCTTATTATATACCAAACATTTCAACGAGAAGACATTGGATTTTTTGATTTACCTAATTTACCTAATTTAACCGATTTACCTGATTTGCAGTATTCGCGCCATTGACAGTCAGTTTAAGCTAGTGAGTCTCTCAATTAATAAGAAAGTAAGCGCTAATACCAATTAGATTAAGCTCATGATCTTGTTAGCCAAAAACTTACCAAGGAGAACAACATGACCAATAAAGTAGCTTTTATTACAGGCGCTAGCCGAGGCATCGGCAAGGCGACCGCGCTGGCACTAGCTAGCAAGGGCTTTGACATTGTCATCAGTGCAAGAACTGTCAATGCTGGAGAGCAACATCAAGATATGCTTAAAACAGCAGATGGTCAGGCTTTGTCTGGCAGTTTGGAAGAAACGTTGGCTGAAATAGGTAAGTTCGGTGTTCAGGCCAAGGCCGTCAGAGTCGATCTGCAAGATACACACAGTATCGATCAGGCGTTGGCGCAAACGTTAAGTGCTTTTGGTCGTATTGATGCCTTGGTAAATAACGCCACGTTTCATGGCGAAGCAACTAATTGTGCCTTTGAAGATGTTGATGTTGTTTCTATGCAGAAAATATTTCAGACCAACGTCTATGGGCCGCTTTATTTGACCCAGTGTGTTGTCAAACAAATGTTGAAACAACAGGGTGGAACCATTATTAATTTAACCACAGGTGGCGCTGAAGTGGATCCTCCAATGCCGACATGGCAAGGCGGTTGGGGCTTCAATTACGGAGCCAGTAAAGCGGCATTTCACCGTTTGGCGGGAATATTGAATATTGAACTGGGTGGTCGAGGCATTAAGGCCTTTAATCTGCAACCTGGAGTGGTAACGACAGAATCCCTAATGGCTACATTAGGTGACAATGGAGCCTTAGCTGCGCAGTATGGTAGTGCTCCTCCCGAGGTACCGGCAGCCGTTATTCATTGGTTATTGACATCGAAAGAAGCTGATAGTCAACTAGGAAAAACAGTTCAAGCTCAAGGCCTAGCTAAAAAATTAACCTTGGTGCAGGGGTGGCCAGCGGCAAAAATATAAACACAAGACGTGCAAGTTAGTCAGTGAGGTTATCATAGAGCAGCGCGACCGGTTAGCGTAAGCGAGGCAAAAAAAGAGGCCGCACGAGGCGGCCTTAAAATAGCAATGTGAGCAATAGTCGTGTGTACCCTTTAATAAATAAAACGGATAAAGATTTTATTTATTGCCAAGTACTGAGCAAATACAGTTAATAACACACTAAGTAATTAACTGACTTAGTCAGGAGATACGTTTCGTAAAACGTGCGGTAATAATAATCATTCTCATTAGTGTTTGTCAATTGTTTATTTCAAATTATTAATTTAATACAACGAGCGATACTGTGAAATCCATTAACTATTGGTCAGATCAATTAACTTCATTGGTTCAATATTAATAATGCCAGAGCGGTTTAAGGTGAGCTTGAACCGTTGCAGCTGTTGTTGACCTTTTTTATCGCTTTGCACTAACACCAAATTAATTTGATAACGGCGTTCGACCCCTTGCTGGCTTATTTTGTTGGCCTCGAGAGAATACAAACGTCCTTCGCCTTTTTTTAGGTAACGAACTAACGGCGTAAAATTAAAAAATATTTGTTGTTGGATCTCGTCATAACCGGGTAAAAACTCTTTAGCCAGTACCTTGGTATCGCTGCGAAAATGCAGCAATTGAGCGGCTTGTTTGTTTTGCTGGCGACGTTTTTGAAATAGCTGATCAACCGAGTCGGGCAAGTGGCTGGTTTTAATATATTCGAGCCACACCGTTTGTTTGGCAATGCGTGATTTCATCGCGTTATTAATAAAAATGTTTTGCCACTTTGGTAGTCCACGCTGGATCAGGCGCCAAAAATAGCTAGTGATGTCATCTTTAAAAGATTCCCGCAAGCCGTAAATAACCGCCAATATCGCTATCAGCATTACGGTGATTTCGGTAAAAGAAGAGCGAGCGTTTAACACCAAGGTCATCACAAGTGCCATGATGCCGCCAGTTACCATGCCCCGAACGACACGGCGCAGGTTTTTGTTAAGGTAGCGAGTCTCTTTTTTAAAGACCACGCCATATTCAATCAAGCGCTGTAATAAGCGCATCTTGTTGGTTATGCGGTTAGGATCGTCAATGGTGACTTGCGAGTTGTATTGTTTTTTATCTCGGTATTCATTCTCTTGGCGGCATAATTGCAACAAGTATTCACGTTGTTCGCCATGTTCGCTACTTTTAGGCCCTTTAGACAAGAGTTTTAAAAAGGATTGCTCGACATGCCAGCTTAAGTAATTGTCGGCATTTTCAAAATAAGACCTTAGTTTTTTATCCGGCGGGCTATAGCGACGCAACTTTTTGAGCAGTGAAATAATATGCTCTGCTAGCTCAATTGACTGCGCATAAAATAGCTCCGCTTCTTTTTCTTTAAGCGTTGCTTTAATGTCGGTATCGAGCGCTATTCTAATTTGGTAAGAAAACAAATTAAGATTTACTCGGTAGTCGTCTTGCTGGCCTTTGTTTTGGCTGATGTAACGGCTGCGGACTAAGGGCAGGTGCAATTGGTCTGAATAATAGGCGCAATGGCTTTTAATGCTCGAATGAAAATAGCTTTCTTCGTCGAGGGTTTTTGGGTCTAGCCCCATATCGAGCGGCAATGAAAAATATAAATCGAGTCGTTGATAATCAAGCGGCAGCATGCGGTGGCTAATTTTTATCGATAAGTTTTCGTCTTGTTCAAGGCTAATATTGTTCACTCGACTGGGCAGCTCCTTTGGTGATATTGACTAATGATCTCTCTTGGTTGTTATAGGCAGTTGGTAAAGGGGGTGCTGGATTAGGCTAATTTTACTCAATGAACCCTAAACTCAAGTAATGAGTATTACATGATCTGGTTAAAATCTCTAGCGACTAATTATCACTAAGGCGATGGTTCTGATGTTTATTCTGATCATTTGGCGCCGTTGATATAGCCACTAAAAGTTGATCGACACTAGCAGTTCGCCCCAGTGTTACTTGAGCAGATATCTTTGGTGGGTTACCCTAGCAACTTATTCATATTGTTATAGGTAATTTTAATGCTCAAGGGTTCATTTCAGCTGTTACGGATCATCATTATTGACAGTTTTTGGCGCGGCAAAGTTAATGAATTAAACTTCAGCGGTCATACCCAGCTCGAAGGAACCAATGGTGCAGGCAAAACCTCGCTGATGCGGATGTTGCCATTGTTTTATGGCATGCGCCCCAGTGACATTGTGAGCAAGGTTGATCAATCAAAAAACTTTGCCGATTATTATCTACCTCGCGAATCAAGCATGTTGGTTTACGAATATCAACGGCCAAGTGTTGCCTCGCAAGAGCCGCAAATTTGTCAAATGATTGCAACCAGTGATGGCCGAGGCATTCAATATAAATTAATTGATGCGCCATATCACAGTGAGTTCTTTATTGGCGAAGATAACAAGCCGTTAAAAATTAAAGAAATTGTCGCTAAGTATCAAACGAACTTAAGTAACGTGCATTGCTCGAATTTTCTTGGGGTTGATAAATACCGTCAGGTTATTCAGAAGTTGCGCAGTGGCAGTAAAAACAAAGAAATAAAACAGCTGCAAAATCGCTATAGCCTCAGCAATAGCCCTTGTCCACATATCGATAAAGTGGTTAACGGTACCATTGAAAAGAATCTAGATTTTGATGCCGTTAAGCGAATGCTGGTCTCGATTGTTGATGATTATATTGCGCGCAGTGATATTACTGGCTCAAAAGAATACATGCAGCTTAACAAAGATGAAATATCGCAATGGCTTAACGATATTCAGGCTAGTCGCAGTGTGCAGAAAGTTGCCGATAAGATTTCGTTATGGAAAGAAGATTTTATCGTCTTAGGCAATTCGCTCACCAAGTTAAAACATTTAGCGGCGTTAAGCATAAAGCATCATGACGATGCCAAGTTGACAGGGCAAGACTTAGCGCAGCAACGCATAGCAGCCAAAAAACAGCGTGAAATAAGTCAGCGCGAACTCGAACAACTTGAAGACGAGTTAACCGGTAAAATTAAGGCCGTTAAGCGCGAGATTGAAAGTGATCAGGCCTTTATTGATAAACTCGATTTAGACAAGCAAAGCTTCGATGATGATGACGCGCCAAGTTATCAATTAAAAGCCGATAATAAAACCCAGTTTTTGAGTCGTTTAACCGACGTTAATCAGCTTATCGAAACATTTGAAGGTGAAATTGCCAATATTGGTGCAAAATTTGAAAGCTTAATCGCTAAATTAGATCTAAGCAGTGCCAAGCATAATGCTAAGCAACAAGAGCTGATTGCTCAAATTTCGCAACAGGCTAACTTCAAAACCACCGAATGTGAGCAACAGTATCAAGGTCAAAAAGACTTGCTGGTGGCGCAGCAGCAACAGCAGTTTTTAGCGCTAAGCAATGCCCAAGCCCAGTTAGAAGTTAAGCTAGAGACCACCCAGCATCTGGTGCAGTCGGTGCAGATACCCGCAGCATTAAATGACAAACGTGGACAATGTGAGCTGGCGTTAAAGCAAGGACAGCAAGAATATAGTGAGCAACTGCAAGCGCAAAGTCAGCAAGAGCTGCATTTAGCTAAGTTAAGTGCGCAGCGCGAGCAGGGGTTGCATCAGTTGGTGGGCGATAAACGTTTGCTTGATGAATTAACCCGTGAATATCATTTAATTACTCAGCAGATTAATCCCGAGATTGGCTCGCTCCATCACTACCTAGACAGCCATGTTAGCGAGTCAAGTAGCAGTGATCTGAGCTGGAAAGACAATATTGGCCGTATTTTGTCGCCGCAGTTATTAGCGCGCCAAGATTTAAGCCCCGATTATCAAGCTATAGACTCATCTATTTACGGACTGAGCATTGATTTAGAACAGCTAAGCGATGATAACGCCTTGTCACTTAGCGAAAGCGAATTACGCAATGAGGCAGAGCGGGTTAACGACAAACTGACCGCGCAAGTGGCCAAAGTAGAGCAGCAAGAGTTATTACTTGGTGAGCAAAACAAAGCGATTGAGCAGCAAAACACGGTTATTTTGAGCTTAAGACAGCAAACATTGCGACTGCAACAAGAAATAGAACAGTTGCAGCAACAGTCACAGCGAAATGACGTTGAGTGCCGTCAGGCACTGCTCGATGAAAAGCAAAAGTTTAGCGAGCAAATTGAGCAACTGAGTCAGCAACTCAAGAAAAACAGCCAACAACAAGACGATTTCAATCAACAAAAAACCGACGATTTGCACGAGTTAAACAATCAATTACTCGAAAATAAAATGGTGATTGAAAGTGACTGCGCCAGCCAGCTCGATACGATAAATTCGCAGCTAACAAGTTATAACGAGCAGCAAAAGCAGCTTAAAAAAGATTACCAACAACAGCTGAAAAAAGAAATTAACCAACACGATCCTGACGGCGAAATCGACAAATGCATCAAAGAACAGCAAAGTCTAAAAAAATCGCTGGCCCAATGTGATGTATTTGCTGAAAAGGCGCGTAAATATCAAAGCTTCATCGACATTAGCTTTAGTCAGCGCGACTCGTTGATTAACCAAAACAATCAACGGCAGTTAACCCTTAATGTGCTTAATGAGCAGTTGGTTAAAGACGGCGAACAACTCAAACAGCAATTGCGCCGAGCCAAAGACAGCATTAGCCGAATTAATGAAGCCATTGCAATTAATGAAGACTTGTTGGTTGGTTTAGACCGAGGCAAAAATCAATGTGATGGTTTAGAAATTATGGCGGAGCTTGATCCTAACGCCAGTTTATTTCAGCCAGATATGGTGCCACGTTTTATCGATCAGGATGCGACAAGTTATCGCGCCAAAAAAGATCATCTCAGTAAAGAAATTAACGGCTTTAGTGAGAAGTTTCGACGCCATCATGCTGGCAGTCAGCTTTATAGCAACTGGGTCAAGCTGGTGGCTGAAAACGACAGCTACCAAAGCAGCGAGTCGGTCTTTAAATATCAGCACGCAATTGGCGATTTATTGTCAACAGCCGGACAGTTACAGCAATCTACCGGGCAGTTAATTGATGTTAATGCGATTAAAATCGATGAGTTTTACAAGCATTTAACTAACTTTAAAAATAAAATTAATCTGGTGGGTCGTAAGCTGTCAGACAATGTTACGGCGCTAGCGCAGTTTGAGGCGCTGGCAGAAATTAACATTAATACTATTTCTAAAATTGAATCACTCGATTATTGGGCGCAGTTAAAAACGTTTTCTGAAAGTTATGACATGTTGCGCGACGACTTAAACGATCCTAATCGAGAGGTGCCCGAAGAGCTGATTAACGCGATGCGTGAATTGTCACGAGTATTGCCAGCCGAGGGGGTCTCACTTGAGCATCACGAGTTATTTGATCTTGAATTTGTGATCACCGAAAAAGGTGAAGTAAAACGCGCTCGCAACGCTAGGCAGTTGAAAAAGATTAGCTCAACTGGTTTGTCTTATTTGGCGATGTTGTCGTTATTTGCTGGCATCTTGTCGATGTTGCGCGGTACCAATGAATACCCAACTAGCGTGATATTACCGGTTGATGAATTAGGTGAGTTAGCGGCAGAAAATATCGACTTGTTGCTTAAAATGTTCGCCCAAAACTCAATTGTGATGTTGTCGGCATCGCCGTCAACCGACCGTCATATTTTATCGCTGTACCAGCGCCATTATAAAATTAAAGACAGTAAGTTGTACCATGCCCACATTCCACAATCCCGCCTTGATCAATTATTGGCGCAACGTAAACAAGATCTGCTGGATCAACAAAATAATGCCTTTCCTAACAAGATGTCTGATGATATTCAGTCGGATAATACTCAGTCGGACAATACACAGCCTGACAATACCTTGTCGGATAATAGCCAGCCTGACACTGCCAATGGAGAAGTTTCATCATGATATTTAAGCAAACCATTGAGGCGCTGCTAACTGGTGCTGTGATCTGCGAAACCTCAAACAGTGATTTATTTGGCTATTTAGATAACGAAGTCAATAAAGAGCAAGTCAGTGACTTTTTATCTAATTTAGATCGTCAGTTGAGCTACCTTGACAGCGCGCAAGCTTATTATTGTACCTATAACAGTGTCGACAGTAGTAATAAGGCCGACATTAGCGCCTTGTTCTCCGAAGTTCGTAGCTATTTTAGACCGTTAGTTGAATGGCTCGATATTCACTTGGTGGCGACTGGCAGCGATACACCATTGCGCGCTAAAGACATGGTTAATCTTAATGAGTTATTTGAAGCCTTTGAGCATGATCAAACCTTAACGGAGCAGTTACGTCGGTTAACCACCATGCGACCGTTTAAAACCAGCAAAGTTGAACCGCGTGAACAGTTAGCGATTATTTTCTCAAAACTGGAAGAGCTTGGTTACTTTGTCCGCAAGTCGGCTGGCAGCAGTCGTTATTATGCGACAGCCCGCTTCGATTTGATTTATTTATTGATTGAGTTCTTAAACGACAGTGAAAAATTAGAACTACCTGAACAAAGCGAAACCTCGACTCAAGAGGAGTTATTGCTGTAATGAGTGGATTTGATAGTGAACAGGTCGCGAGTTTACTTCGCCAGCTAGGTCACAATGATCAGCTAATTGCCCAAGCCTATGTTCAGGGTTACATCAGTGGCGACGACAACAACATTAAACACTTGATGGCGTTGCACAAATCGGGCATTTTACGGCCCGATGAAGATCCGGGTGACTACCGGACATCGGCCGATATTAAACAAATGCTTAACCGGTTAATGCGTCAGCAGCGCGGTTATCGCCAAATGAGCGACATGGGCAAGGTAATTAACGCCCTAAGCGACAGCGTGACCGATTATCGTGATTCTATTTTACAGCAGCAACACGACGATGCCGATTACTATTTAGAGCAGCTCGATGACTTGCTTTATGATACCAAAGACAGCTTTTCGGGCAGCCTCGACAATATGCATTACGCCATCACCAGCCAGTTTGGTTTTGTGTCGACCTTGGGGGCTAAGGTACGTGAAAACGAAAAAGCGCTTAACTACGCCCAAAAGCTGCTGCTTGAACTAAAACAAATCGATCCTAATATTTGCTATCAATGGATCGATTGGGCGTGTCCCAATGAACTGGCCCGTAAAGTGACCGGTTTTATTGAATGGTTTCATGAGGTTTTGGATCGGTTGGCCCACATTATCGACAAAATGCGAGTCAGCTTATTTCGCTTGCGCCGCGATGAAAAACAGGCCAATCAGTTGCGCGGCATGGCCCGTTATTTACGCAGTCACCCCGAGTTTGAAATCGACCCGCAGTTGCACGATGCTGAGCATTTACCACAAGCATTGAAGTTCTCTCCTGCTTTGGCGCTGCGCGGTTATGTTGATGTTCGCAATACTGGATTGGAGTCTGAGCTCATTGAAATTGTGCAATCACTGCGCAAGGCTGCGGTTAGCTCGGTATTAAAAAGCCGTGATAGTTGCGAAGTCAGTGATGACGACATTGAAGAGCTGGCTTATCATTACGATTTTTTTGAACAAGAAGTCGAGCTATTGTTTGAGCGTAGTATTATTGATAACAGCGCGTGTTCGGCATTAGCTTATTGGCAAACTCACCAAACGGATTGGCATCAGCAGCAATTAGAAATGTCACCTAAAGCGTGGATTGAATTAGTCTTTAGTTGTTATTGCAAACTGACCAACGATCAGCAACAAGGCTTAACCATTCATATGAAAGGCAAAAAAGTTAATGGCACCAACAATAACTATAGCTTTAATGATGTGGTGATTGAGCCACGGGCGCTAAATGAAGCCTAACAAGAGCTCAAGCAAACACTTTATAAAGCACTTTAAAAAAAATAGTGTTGAGGTATTTAACTTCGTTAAAAACCTTAATGCCAAACACCGTCACGGTGGCGAGGTGTCGGTATCTGAGCTTGGCCAATTTGTTGCTCGCGAGTTTCATTTTGGCCAGCTTGGTCATCATAGTATTAAGTTTAGCGCGCACCAACTGATTAAGCTTAATCAAGATATAACCCAGTTAACCGGTAGCAATCCGGCTTGGCACCAATACCCTAAGCAGACTCGGGTTGAGCGTTCTAAAAACTATTTCGACATCAAAACCGCAACCCGCTCAGTCACTGAAGATTTTGTGATCGTCAACTGTTTGGGTCAACTGAAAGTCAATCAACAAGTTTTTTCCTTACCAACTATTAATTCGTTGGGCGCTTATTATCATATCAATGATTTTAAATCGATTGAGCATCGTCAGCTGATCTTGGTGGAAAACTTCGCTGTGATGGCTTCATTGGCTCAATTAAAGCTGCCAGCTGACATTGAAGACCCTTTATTTATCTATCGAGGCGATGTTAAACCCGAACAAAATACCAACGCGGCTTATAACTTTTTCAGACGCTGGTCGTCGAGTCATCAATTAATCTGTTTTAGTGATTTTGACCCCGCGGGAATGGTGATTGCCAGTGGTTCGGGTGCCACGAGTTGTCTTATTCCTGCGCCGAGTAGTTGGGATTATATTTTTACCGTCGAGCTTGAGGACGAAGAAATTAACTGGGGGGAACAGCAGGCTCAAAAAAAGACGATCGATTCACGCTTTAGTCAAAATAAGCTGGGACCAGAGTTAATGGCTGGTTTTTCAAAAATGGCTAAACACAAGCGAACTTGGCAGCAAGAACACATGATTAGTCACGAAACACCACTGCAACTAATTACCCTTCATGCTTGTGCAGATTACTCAGGTTGCGACTAAATCGATAGGTAAGCGGGTTAAAGTAAGCCAACTGTTGCTGGCATGGATGCCAGTTCAAGCCCTCATGGATGGGTTCACGGCGAGTTGAGCGTCTTTGACTTGCTTACCTGAAGCAGCTACATAGGCATGTTACCCTTTAAATATTTGCTGCGGGCAAAATCCCATTGCGTTGATTGATGGCTTTATTAGCTGGGCTAATCTGTCATAATGGCAGTAATAGATTTTAACGATGATTCGAAATGGCCCAGCAACAGTTCAACCCTAAAGATAAAAAATTCGCCAAGCCTGATGCGCAGGTCGAAGCACTTAAAGTGCCACCACATTCGCTCGAAGCCGAGCAATCGGTGCTGGGCGGTTTAATGCTTGATAACGAAGCATGGGATCGGGTCTCGGAGCTGGTTGTTAGCGAAGATTTTTATCGTAAAGATCACCGTATTATTTTCAAATTTATGGGCGATTTGATTGAGCACGGTAACCCGATTGATTTAGTTACCTTGTCTGAAGCACTTGAACGTGAAAATGAGCTTGATTCAGTTGGTGGCTTTGCTTACATCGGCGAAATGGCAAAAAACACCCCAAGTGCCGCTAACATCGCCGCTTATGCAAACATCGTACGTGAACGTGCGGTAGTGCGCGACATGATTGGCGTGGCCAATGAAATTGCAGAAGTCGGATTTGAACCCGAAGGTCGCGACAGCGCTCAGTTGCTCGATTTGGCCGAAAGCAAAGTATTTAAAATCGCCGAAAAGCGAACAAATGCTACCGAAGGCCCGCAAGATATAAAACATATTTTAGCGTCGACCGTCGATAAAATTGAAGATCTTTATAATAACCCTCATGACGGTGTCACTGGTGTTTCAAGTGGTTATGGCGATTTAGATAAAATGACCGCAGGCTTCCAAGACTCTGATTTAATTATTGTTGCGGCGCGACCATCGATGGGTAAAACGACTTTTGCGATGAACATTGCCGAATACGCAGCGATGAATGAAGACAAGCCAGTTATTATCTTTTCATTAGAAATGCCGTCAGAATCGATCATGATGAGAATGCTGGCGTCGTTAGGGCGAGTTGATCAAACTAAAATCAGAACCGGTCAGCTCGAAGATGATGACTGGGCGCGAGTATCATCGACCATGGGCATGTTGCTTGATCAAGGCAAAATGTACATTGATGATTCGTCGGGTTTAACCCCTACCGAAGTACGCTCTCGTTCTCGACGAATTGCCCGCGAGCACGACGGCATCTCAATGATCATGATTGATTACCTGCAATTGATGCAGGTGCCAGCACTATCTGATAACCGTACCTTGGAAATTTCTGAAATTTCGCGCTCACTTAAAGCCTTGGCTAAAGAATTAAAATGTCCGGTTATTGCGCTATCTCAGCTTAACCGTGGCCTAGAGCAACGTGCCGATAAACGACCGATTAACTCGGATTTGCGTGAATCGGGTGCGATTGAGCAGGATGCCGATTTAATCATGTTCATTTATCGTGACGAAGTTTACAACGATGACAGCCCCGACAAAGGCAGTGCCGAAATTATTATCGGTAAGCAGCGTAACGGCCCAATTGGTAAGTGTCGCCTGACCTTCCAAGGACAATTCTCGCGCTTCGATAATTATGCGGGTCCAGCCTACGACGACGAATACTAAAATTACTTAAGAAAGTTACTTAATGAGGTCACGGAATGAGTTCAGTTGTCGCGGTGATTAGCCGCCGTGCTATCGTTGATAATTACAACCAAATGAAGATGTTAGCGCCAAAAAGCAAGGTGTTAGCTGTGTTAAAAGCCAATGCCTATGGTCATGGCGCCGTTGCGATGGCGCGTCAATTGATGGCTGCTAATGCTGATGGCTTAGGAGTCGCGAGGCTCGAAGAGGCATTGGAGTTGCGGGAAGCAGGCATCACCACGCCGATCCTATTGTTAGAAGGCTTTGTTAAACCAAGCGATATTGAGTTATTGATAGCTCACAATTTAGAAACCGTGGTGCACAGTTTAGAGCAGGTCGCCATGCTAGAGCAGTGTCAGGCAATTGGTTCGTTACAAGTTTGGTTAAAAATTGATACTGGCATGAATCGACTAGGTTTGAGCCCCAGTGAATTTGAGCCTGCTTGCCAGCGTTTGACTGCGGCCGCGATTGTCGCTGCGCCAATTAATTTTATTAGTCATTTTGCCTGCGCCGATGAAGTTGATAGTAATTTTACCCAAGTGCAAAGTCAGTTATTTTTCGACTTGGTTAATGGACATAACGGCCAATTAAGCATTGCTAATTCTGCTGCAATTTTGGCGTGGCCTGATAGCCACCTTGATTGGGTTCGAACCGGAATTTCACTCTATGGTTGTAGCGCTATCGAGGGCAAAACGGGACAGGACTATGGTTTGCGCCCAGTAATGACCCTAAAAACAAAAGTTATTGCGATAAAATCTATCACCAAAGGTCAGCGAGTGGGTTATGGCTCAACGTGGCAAGCGCCTGACGATCGGCAACTAGCCGTTATTGCGATTGGTTATGGTGACGGTTATCCGCGACATGCAAAAACGGGCACGCCAGTACTTATTAATGGCAGGCGCTATCCGATAGTCGGTCGAGTCTCGATGGACATGATTACGGTTGACCTTGGCCAAGACAGCAAAATCAGTTGCGGTGATGACGTTACGTTATGGGGCGAAGGGCTGCCAGCCGAAGAAATCGCGCAGTGGGCTGATACCATCAGTTATGAAATCATGATCAAACTTACTCACCGAGTAGAAATCATGTTTGAAAATTAGTCTTTGATATTAGCAACTCACTGGATATATTAAATAAAGGCCGCGCGAGTGAAATTTTTTAGTGTTATCGTGGTCTTGTAACTTATAGCAAACACAATTATTGAGAAAATGGATGAAAGTACTTAAATTATTAGCGGTATCGAGTTTGATCGTTGGTTTGTCATTGCCAGCACTGGCGAGTGAAGAAAACGCCGCCAAGTTAAAACTAAAACTGGAATCTGTGCTGGGTTTAACAGTAAAGGAAGTTAACGAATTAGCCGGCAATGATTTGTACGAAGTGCTGACAGACCGTGGCCTGTTATATACCTCAGGAGATGGTCGCTATGTCTTGCAGGGCACTGTGTATGATCTAGAAAATAAGGTCGACATCACCCAGCAGAAAATGGCTTCAATCCGCGCCGGCACAATGAATGATTACGCCGATTCAATGATTGTCTATCCGGCAAAAAAAGAAAAATATCAGGTTACAGTCTTTACCGATGTTGACTGTGGTTACTGCCAGCGCTTGCATTCGCAGATGGCTGATTACAATAAGTTAGGCATTACTGTTCGTTACTTAGCATTTCCACGAGGTGGTCCACGTTCACCAGCGTGGGGTAAGATGCAATCGTTGTGGTGCAGTGACAATCAACACCAAGCGATGAATGACGTCAAATCTGGCAGCAAAATAGCGCAAGCGACTTGCGATAATAAAGTGGCAGAGCATTACCAGCTAGGTATGGATTTTGGCGTTAAGGGTACTCCGGCCATCATACTCGACGATGGCACGATGATTCCTGGTTATCAGCCACCAGAACAGTTGCTCGATATATTAAGCGCAGGCTCTTAATAATACGATTATTACAAAATAACCTCAGCGGAGACGCTGGGGTTATTTTTATGTTCAGGATGAACGGTAAACCACGGTGCTATGGATGGCAAAGAGTGGCGATATCTCCATAAAAGGAGCTATCGCGGCATTATCACTAGTAACAGTGAATATGTTGTGATGTCAGAGGCTAACCCATGACAACAAACAACCTTACAGATTGGCTTGTGGACCAGATGACTGTATTGCTGCGTGGCTTTGGGCAAATAATTTTTCAAGCCAGCGCCCTTAGCGGGCTTGTTTTTTTGGTCGCTATCGCAGTTAACTCTAGCACCATGCTGCTAGGCTCTCTTGTTGGCGCGCTATGCAGTAGTTTTAGTGCGAGGTTGTTTGGCGCTGATCCTAGGGCGATTAAGCAAGGGCTTTATGGTTATAACGGTGGCCTGATTGGTTTGGGTATCATGCTGTTTTACCACGCCGATTTAACCAGCCTTAGCTTAATCGCTATAGCAGCGGTATGCTCATCATTATTACTTACGCAAATTTCACAACGCCTGCGGTGGTTGCCGCCGTTGACTGCGCCATTTTTATTAATGGCATGGCTGGTGTTTGCTAGTGCTGAATTTTGTGGACTGATGCCGCTCGCTGCCACACCTCTGGTGATTGAAACTAACCCCGTTGTGCTCTTTTTCCGTGGGTACGGCCAGATGTTATTTCAGGCCAATGCGTTATCCGGACTGCTGTTATTGATTGGCGTGGCGCTTAACTCGAAAACTGATGCTGCTTGGGCAATGTTTGGTGTTGCGGTTGCGATGGCCTTGGTTGCGCTGCTAGATCTGCCAGCGCAGTCTGCCACGCAGGGCTTTTATAGCTTTAGCGCCGCGCTAATCGCGATTGCACTGTCTAATAAGATGGCAGTACCGAACAAGGCAACATTAGCCAATAAGTTCACTCAGTTAATGATAGTGACTGCGGCAGTGGTATTGACGGTGTTGTTGACTAGATTAGGGCAGTTGGCAGATTTTACCGCCTTAACCGCGCCTTTTGTTTTATCAACATGGCTTACCTTAGCGCTAGTTTGGGGTTGGCGACAAAGATTTAAGCGTTAATCTATTACACATTCCTAATAAGTTCTGTTTGCCACTGCTGTTCAAAGTTAGCCATTTTTAGGTGTCTTTTTGACTGTTGATGGATTCGCTTATCTTGCTCATTGCCAAAGGGGCCGACACGGCACATCGCACAATACTCACTATTTCCATTCGCTTGGCTGGTTTGAAATTTGGCTGGGGTAAGTAAGTCATCGAACTCACAGTGCTGGCGCGCGCTCCACACATAACTGATGCCGAGGGTGTTTTTAACAAACTTGTCGCGGTCGACATTGCGGATCCGATAGTCGGGAAAATCAGCGCTGTTAAAAGCCATGTTACCCAAATAATTGATCGCAGTATTTTGGATCAGGCTATGTTCAATATCCCACTCGCGGTAAGGCTTAACGTCTTTGGAAGTAATTAGGCAAAGTTGCGGCCCTGCGGGATCAAGAAAATGATTGATGCTGTTGAGTAAAAACGTCCGTAATAATCGACGATTTAAGGTGTTAACCCCAACGTGCTGACATTGCTGGCTAAAATCGTTGCGGTCACTAAAGCCCGGAACCAGCGGAAATTGGAATATCACTAAATCAAACTGTTGCGGTGCTAATGTTGACCATGTTTGCGGGTTGGTGACATCAAAGTCCGTTAATACCTTACAACCCGCTTGGTTTAGCTGCTGATAAAATTGGCCGCCATATTTATCGGTCAAGGTCGTCAAATCATCAAAGATTGTCGCCGTCAGACTCTGTGGTTTATGGTGGTGCCATAATGATGATGAAAACGATAAATCGCCATCACCAACGGTTAAAATTCGCCACTTAGGGTTGATATACATCGGCCAGACTACAGAGTTGTGATTAAAGGCTAATTATCGTTTGAGCGAGGGGCTTTAGCAACAAAAAATGCGTGACAACCACAGTCACAGCTACAGCTACGTGCTATGCTGACTGGGTTTATTCTTTTGCAAAAGGTCTTGTTGTGGAACCTACCATTGTACGTCGCGAGCTCGTTGACTGTTCTCATCTTCATTTTATTTCGTCGCCCTTGTTGCAACGCGTTTATGCCAGTCGTGGCATTAACGAGGCCAAAGATTTAGAGTATCAATTAAAAAACTTACTCAATCCATCGACCTTAAAAGACAGTGGCAAGGCGGCCCAGCTGTTGCTTGATGCGATAATTAATAAGCAAAAAATTATCATTGTTGGCGATTTTGATGCCGACGGTGCAACCTCGACCGCTTTGTCCCTTTTAACCTTACGCCGCTTTGGCGCAGCCGATGTCGATTTTATTGTGCCTAACCGCTTTGATTTTGGTTATGGCTTGTCGGTGCCTATTGTTGATATTGCCCATCAGCAAGGGGCAAAGTTAATCATGACGGTTGATAATGGTATTTCATCAATCGATGGCGTTGCCCGTGCTAAAGAGCTTGGCATAACCGTGGTTGTTACCGATCATCACCTTGCGGGCTCGCAGTTACCGATTGCCGATGCCATTGTTAATCCGAACCAGCCTGACTGTACGTTTGCTAGCAAAAATTTGGCCGGCGTTGGCGTTGCATTTTATGTAATGCTGGCACTGCGCGCCCAAATGCGTCAACAAAACTAC
>Ga0209396_1001658_pt1 | contig 24277 bp, 15 predicted proteins | sample GOMGulsemesocosm_6_FD_184638 | JGI IMG/M metagenome (GOLD analysis project Ga0209396, IMG submission 184638) | Methane-oxidizing microbial communities from mesocosms in the Gulf of Mexico - GOM8C Gulf of Mexico (SPAdes) (version 2) | ecosystem: Environmental > Aquatic > Marine > Cold seeps... | reverse complement strand
TTAAAGTCATAAAAACTGACTTAAAACCGAGCAGTCAGCTCACTTTGGTGGGCGGCCTAAGCCCCTTTTAATTAAGGGGCTTATTTTTGGACAAGACAATATTCTTCTGAATATATTAATTGTTGGCATTATTTCTTATTTAATCGTTTATATATGATTAATGGGATTGTAATGACTGTAATTTAAGCCAATTCATCGCAGAAGTAATATCGTCAAAAACTTTGGTGTTTTGTGTTTTTCTTGCAGGAGTTCTACTTTCTAAAATATCTAAATTTGTTGCCGAGCGTATTACTAAAGCTTTGGCCACCATATTCTGACTATTTAGCCAGATATTACATTCATTAATTTTATCAAAAACTTCGGGAGTTCCTCCTTCTGTTTCTGTGTAATCGAACAGTAATTTAAATTCTTTTTGACAGAAATTTTCAATTACCGACTCAAGCTGTTCAATAGCTTTAACAATTCCTTCTGTGTTAAATGCGCCTATAGCCTTAACAGTAATAATGTTACCATCAACAGAGATAGAACATTTACCATGTCTTAAATCCATACTTACCTCAGAAGCCATAATTACCTGATACAAATCAGTCTAGAGATATTAATTGTCACTTGGAAAATACAAGATAAAACTTTTTCATGTGATCATTCAACAGTTATCAACTTATAATTATCCATTAGTAAATATATAGCAAATAAATTATCGCTGATGTCGTTTATTTGCACATTGAACTAAATCGTTAGGGCTGGAAATGGTATTAATCTCCGGCTTCAGCATTTTCCCAAAACACTCTATTTTCCACTCTATAATTTGCGGAATTCGACAGTAATTTAAATACTAACTAAATAATCGTTGGCATGAATCTTAAATGGCTCTCAATCTTTAGTTTTTCTTTGTATATGTTATATAAATTGAACTAATCTTTTAAAGTCACTGAATAAAGATTAAGGCTAAGTCTGTGAACTTTACAATAGGTAAAAAAATAGGGGCTGCTTTTTCTGTCATTTTATTTCTACTTATTGCTATGGGAGTGACAGTTTATATACTCAATACAGCTGTGCAAACCGAGACTCAAGACATTCAATTAGATGATGTACCAGGTGTTATTTTATACTTACAAGTTCTAGATGAAATAGGTGATATGCACAGTAATGTGGTGGAATATACCACAGGGGAACTTGATGAAGTTGAAGAGTTTAATGCGAATTATCAAGAGTTTTTAGACTACTTTGCAAAGTTACAGCCGCTAGAGTCCTCGTCTAAATCTGATATTGATAGAATGAATTTGATAGAAAGTTTAGTGTCAGATTATGTCAAAACAATTAATGAACAGGTATTTAATAAATATCATCCCGGAGATGAGATTTGGGCTAAGCAGATAGTAGACTCCTTAGAGCATAAACAAGGTGAAGAGTTAGAAACCTTACTTGACGCATTAAAAGAGCAAGAGTTTCAAGAAGCATTAAATACCTCTAGCCTTGAAGAGGCGATACAAGATGATCTACCAGGTGTACGGTATTATTTAGAATTGGTTGATGAAGCGGGTGATATGTTGGCTTCTTTAAGTGAATATGTCGGGGGTGAAGCTGATGAAGAAGAAGAATATCGTGGTAATTCAGAAGATTTTGCAAGGTATTTCAGCTTATTAGAGCCTTTAGAACAAAAACCCACAGAAATTAGAGACTTAATAAGTATTAATCGTTTATATACCGATATAAACCGTACCGCAGATGCCGTTTTTAGACGTTATCACCCCGAAGATCGCGCTAAAGCACTGAAAATTGTAGATACGTTAGAACATGACGTTATAGTTCGACTTGAAAAAATTCTGGATGCTTCGTCATTAGATGAACAAAAAGATGCAGAAAAAGCCTTATTACGTTTATCTGATACCCTCAATACTGTGAATACGCTTATCATATCACTTGCGATTATGTCGGTTATTATTGGTGGCATCATTAGTTTTTGGATCACAAATACCATATTACGATCTGTAGGCGGTGAGCCTTTTATTATCGAGGAGATTGCTAATCAAGTAGCCAAAGGCAATATTAATATAAAGCTAGAGGGTATAAATACAAGCCAAACAGGAATATATGCTGCTTTACAAGAAATGATCGCAGCACTTAAAATAAAAGTTAAAATGGCTGAAAAAACATCACAAGGTGATTTAACAAGTGATATTACGCTTGCCTCTGAGGATGATGTTTTAGGCTTAGCATTGAATAAAATGCAGAAAAACTTTAGAGATATGGTTAAACAAGCTAATAAATTTGCTACAGGAGATTATGCAAGCCAAATAACACCTCGATCCGAAACTGATGAATTAGGCATTGCGCTGTCGCATATGATGCAGCAGGTAACTGATAGAAACTCCCAAGTTGAATCTCAAAACTGGCTGAAAACCCAAGTTGTTAAAATAAATAAGCTATCGCAAGAAACACAAGAAAAGCAGCAACTAGCACAGGTTATTATTAATGAAGTATCACATATATTAAAAGCAGGTTATGGCGCATTTTATCTAGTAGAGCAAGACACGGGAAAAGGTGAAGAGAGTTATTCATTACAGGCTAGTTATGCTTATACAGAGCGTAAAAATATTTCAAACTCATTTACTTTAGGGCAGGGACTAATTGGTCAATGTGCTTTAGAGCAACAGGTGATTATTTTAACCAATGTACCAGAGGATTATATTCAAATATCGTCTGGTTTAGGGGAGCAAAAACCAAAGAATATAATTGTTTTACCTATTACGTTTGAAAATAAATGTATGGGTGTTTTAGAAGTCGCGAGTTTTACAAGATTCACCGAACATGAAGTGGAATTTTTAAAACAATCAATGTCTAATTTAGGCATTGCAATTAGTAGTTTGCTTAGTCGTAAAAAAATTGAAAATCTTTTACAGCAATCTCAAAGTCAAACCGAAGAGCTGCAAAGTCAATCAGAAGAACTACGCTCAGCAAATGAAGAGTTAAAAGAAAAAGCAAAAGCATTAAATATTCAATCTAAAGAATTACAACTGGCTAATAAAGATTTAGAAAACAAAAGTGAAACATTAGAAACAAAACAAAAAGACATAGAAATTAAAAATGAAGAAATAGAACTTAAAGCACAAGAGCTTGCTATTGCCAGTAAATATAAGTCTGAATTTTTAGCGAATATGTCTCATGAATTGAGAACACCACTCAATAGCTTATTGTTGTTAGCCAAAGGTTTGTCTAATAACAGGAAAGGAAATTTAGATCCTGTTCAAGTTGAAGATGCGCAAGTAATCTACGAAGGGGGCAATAATTTACTGTCTTTAATCAATGATATTATGGATTTATCGAAAGTTGAGGCCGGTAAATTATCTATACATAATGAAAATATCTCGTTAAAAGTGGTCAAACGAAATCTATTAAAAATGTTTGAACCTATTGCAATGGATCGCGGACTTGAATTTAATATTATTGTTACAAATGAAATTGGTGAAAGCTTCATATCTGATGGTTTGAGATTAGAGCAAATTTTAAGAAATTTATTATCAAATGCAATGAAGTTTACGCCTCAAGGAAAAGTAGAATTATCAATTGATAAGCCAAATGCGGACATTATTTTTGCACACAGTGAATTAACTCACGAAACTTCAATTTCATTTTCAGTATCAGATTCAGGAATTGGTATACCCTTAGACAAACAACAGGCAATATTTGAAGCTTTTCAACAAGAAGATGGCACTACCAGCCGAAAATATGGTGGGACAGGGTTAGGGTTAACCATCGCTCGAGAATTAACGCGATTGTTAGGTGGGGAAATCCAACTGAAAAGTGAGCTTGGAAATGGTAGTTCCTTTACTTTATATTTGCCTTTGAATTGTGTAGAAAATGAAAATAGAGAAAAACAAGGTGAATTTAGTAGTTCCACGACACATGTCGCTAAAGAGGCCAGCGGTACAAAACAAGAGTCAGTTTTTATTGATGATGATAGACGCAATATACATGAATCGGATAATGTTTTATTAGTAATTGATGATGACCAAAGTTTTGCCAAAATTTTAAGAGATTTGGCACAAAGTAAAGGTTACAAATGTATTGTTGCAGGAGATGGTAGAACGGGCATATATTTAGCAAAAGAATATCAACCTAAAGGCATTATTTTAGATATTACTTTACCAGATATAGATGGCTATAAAGTTCTAGAGCAATTAAAATTCAGTTTAAAAACCAGACATATACCTGTTGAAATCATTTCAGGTCATAGCGATGCAAAACAAAAAACCTTACAGCAAGGAGCGATAGGGTTCTTATCTAAGCCAGTAGAGGAGCAGCAATTAATAGAAGCTTTAAGTCATATTACGCAACTCGTAAATAAAAATATAAGCGATATATTAATTATAGATGACGACGACGCAAATCAAAAAGCGACAGCTCAGTTATTACAAAGTAAAAATATTCATATTAAATGTGTCGGAACGGGATCTTTAGGCTGTGAAGAAATTCAGACTCAAAAGTATGATTGTATTATTTTAGATTTAGGTTTACCTGACATGTCTGGTTTTGAGGTTCTTGAAAAAATAAATGAATCAGATATTAAAAATTTACCGCCAATCATTATATATACAGGCAGAGATATCAGTGAACAAGAACAAAAACAATTAGATAATTATTCTTCTTCTATCGTTATTAAAGGCGTAGGTTCAGCGGAAAGGTTAATTGATGATGTTTCATTATTTTTACATCATATAAATGAAAGTGAAGCTGTTAATTTACTACATGATGAAGATGAACTGATAAAAGGAAGAAAAGTACTATTAGTAGATGATGATATGAGAAATTCATACGCTTTATCAAAGAGTTTATTTGAAGTAGGCGTTGATGTAGAAATGGCGACAAATGGTAAAGAGGCGATAGAGATATTAGAATTGGACAATACTTTTGAGCTTGTGTTAATGGATACTATGATGCCAGTAATGGATGGCAATGAAGCAACCAAAATCATTCGTAAAATGCAAAATTATCAAAACATTCCTATTATTGCATTAACGGCTAAAACCATGCCAGAAGACAGAGAAAAATGTTTAAAGTCGGGGGCATCTGAATATGTCACTAAACCTGTAGATTTTGATGACTTAATGTCAATTATGCGAATTTGGTTATTTCAACACAAGCAATAAGGAGGGAAGTGGGCGTTATGTCAATATGCTAAATAGGAGGGTTATTACTTGAAAAGTAATTTAAAAATTAGTGAAGTTCATTTTTAGGGTTAATAATTATTTTTTTAGGAAATGAGATTTTAAATTGAGTTCCTTTGCCTTGTTTACTTTCGCAGGTAATTTCACCAGATAAAGTTTGTGTAATTAAATTATGTAGAATAAACATGCCTAAACCACTTCCACCTGAGCCTCTACGTGTTGTATAAAAAGGTTCAAATATTTTATTTTTTACTTCTTCAGTCATACCATTGCCATTGTCACTATAATTAAGGCTGATTATGTCTTCAAAACAACTTAACTTAATTATAATATTGCCATTTATTTCGTTATTAAATCCATGAATAAGAGAATTCATGATTAAATTTGTGATAATTTGAGAGATCGTTCCCGGATAGGTTTCAACCATAAGGGCATGATGGCCTTCGATGGTAATTTCATGATTTCCTTGACGGGTTTCTGGATGCAAACTGTGTACTACTTTTGTTACATACTCATGTAAATTAAAGTGACGAACCATATCACTTGATATATCCACTGCGACAAGTTTGAAGTTAGTAATAAGCTCTGATGCACGGTTTAAATTAGATAAAATAATTTGTGTAGATTGAGGTGCTTTTGAAATAAAACTTTCTAAGTCATTCTTTTTCATTTGACCATTTTTATATGCTGCAATTAAAGTATCCATGGTTTCACTTAGGAATGAGGAGGCCGTGATACAAACGCCTATTGGCGTATTTAATTCATGAGCAACTCCTGCGACTAATCTCCCTAAAGACGCCATTTTTTCTGATTCGACTAATTGTGTTTGAGCTTGAACTAAATTTTCAATTGAACTTTGTAGTTCTAGCGACCTTTGTGAAACGATATCTTCAAGATGAGATTTATCTACTCTAAGCTCTTTTTCCATTTGTTTATGAAATTGGCACTCTTTATCCAAGTGACTTTTATCTTTGTGTAAATCAAGGAAAACCTTAACTTTACTAAGTACTATTTCGTCATTTATTGGTTTTACTAAATAATCTACTGCACCACTTGCATACCCTTTAAATTCAAATACTTCATCACGTGCATACGCAGTGATAAAAATGATAGGAATATGATTAGTTTTAGGATGATCCAAAATTAAGGTCGCGGTTTCAAACCCATCCATACCAGGCATTTGAACATCCATTAAAATTAAAAAAAAATGATGCTTATGCGCTGTTACTAAAGCTTGGGGGCCGCTCATAACATGAACAAATTCTAAGTTTAAAGGCTCAAGTGTGCGTTCATATACGCGGTGGTTACTCGGTTCATCATCAACGATTAATATTTTAGGCAAACTGTCACTCACAATAAATCACCTTTAATTTAAAGTCATCAAAATGCAATTTATACATAGCATACCTAAATTGATATTCCAAAGCAGAACTCCCTAAAGTATAGGGTGTAATTTGGGCGCTTCAAGTTTGTATATAAACTCGTATGGAATAAGACAAAGATAAAACGAATGATTAATTAACAAGCAAAAATATACTGTTTAGTTTTTATTAACTATGCTTGTATGACATGAAATTTTAAGCTGGTTCAAGTAATTATAATTTATGAACTCAATTTAAAAGTTAATGTGTTTTTTACATATAACAAAGTCTACTTTCAGTTGTTAAATGAAATTAACGGTTTAGAGGCTTAGAAATGAATAGTAATAACAGCGCAATTATTAAGTTATCTATTTTACAAAAGCTATTTGGTACGGCATTAATCAATATCATTTTCATGTCTTTGATTAGCATTTATGCAATAAATCAAATGAGTCTAATAGGCACAGAAATCGAAGAAATAGCAGAGCTAGATATGCCTTTAGTCACTGCAATTACCCAAATTGAAATCCACCAATTAGAGCAAGCAATATATTTAGAGCGGGCTCTTAGAGTTATTCAAGAAATTAATCTGAATGCTAAAGCTAAAGCTGATGTAAATGCTAAATTAGATTTTGATTTAGCCATGAATAAATTTAATGAATACTCTAAAAAAATAAATCAAGAACTCATAGATACTGAAAAAAAAGTTGTAATAGATATTAAAATTGCACATTTTACAGAAGATATTAAAGAGTTTAAGTTAGTACTTAATGCACTGAAAAAAATAAAGAAAGAGCATAGTAATTATGAAAAAAATGCGTTTGAGTTAATAAAAAAAATTCAAACTGGAGAGTTAGACTACGCACAATCTCATAAAGCAATAAATATAATTGAGGAAGAAGAAGATCAGCTTGATCAGGAAGTTGAGAGTTTATTATTTGAAATTGAAAGGTTTACAGAAGAGTCATTGTTAAAAGCTAAAGAGCATGAAAAAGAAGCATTACAAAATTTAATAATTTTTACTTTAATGGCTGTCATTTTAGGATTAATTATTTCATATATGATGACTAAGCTGATCACTCGTCCTATTTTAGAGTTAACGAGTCTCACAAAGGAAATTACAAAAGGTAAAATAGATAAAAAAATAGAAAATGTTGGTTCAGATGAAGTGGGGATTTTAGCTGACTCCATTAATCAACTATTAGTGACTTTAAATGAAACTGCAGATCAAGCAAATGCCATTACTCAAGGAGATGATAGCATTGAAATTATTCCTCTGAGTACTTCAGACCGACTCGGTATCTCTTTAAAGGAGATGAAAGAGCAAATATTTGCATCTCAAGCGTCACTAAAACGCAGTAACTCACTTACAACAGGTATTTTAGATACATCTGAAGATTGTATTTTGTCTATTAATGAACAAGGTGAAATTTTATCTTGTAATCCAGCTACTCAGAAATTATTCCAATATGTTAAAGATGAATTGATAGGAAAAAATATAAATATGCTGATGCCAGCTCCTTTTAATGGTGAGCATGATAGTTATTTACAAAACTATTTATCGACAGGTGTTAAAAAGGTGATTGGTTCTGGTCGGGAGTTAATCGGGTTAAAAAAAGATGGTTTAGAATTTCCTATTTTTCTGAGAGTCGGTGAAGTAAAGCAAGATGATTCTTCAGTATTTACCGGGTTTATTCGTGATATTACAAAAGAAAAGGTGTATGAACAGAACTTACAGGCAACCAATGCCGATTTAACACATCAAAGTAAATTAAAATCTCAAATAGCAGGTATTGCTGAATTAACTCAAGGTGCAACGCAATTAGGCCCCTTAGCAGATAAGATAATCTCTTCATTGGCTGAAATGACCGGATCAGGACATGGTGTTTTTTATATCAGTGAAATTATTCGTGACTTTTATAAAAAAGATCAAAATGTATCATCAGATCAATCGTTAATCTTGCTAGGGAGTTATGCCTTTAAACAACGCAAGAATGTCACTTCAAAAATAGCTTTAGGCGAAGGCTTAGTGGGACAATGTGCAAAAGAAAAAAAATCGATCCTTTTAACGCAAGCACCGAGTGATTATATTCAAATCAATTCAGCATTAGGAGAGCAGGTACCGCTAAATATTTTAGTAGAACCCATTATATTTGAACAAGAGTTAGTAGGCGTAGTTGAGCTTGCATCATTTAAAGAATTCACACCATTACATCAAGAAATGATACATGAAGTTATGCTTAGTTTAGGTGTCGTCATCAATAGCATTCAAAATCAAGAAACGACGAAAAAGCTATTAAGAGAGACGCAAGAGCAAGCAGAAGAATTACAAACTCAACAAGAAGAACTCAAAAGTTCCAATGAAAACTTAATAGAGCAGACACAATTGCTAAAAGTGTCAGAAGAAGAGTTAAAACAACAAAGTGAAGAGCTAAGAGTATCAAATGATGAGTTAGCTCAAAAACAAATTTCACTACAAAAACAAAAGGATGAAATTGAAACCTCTCAAAAAAAATTAACTGTTAAAGCAAAAGAGTTGACCTTAGCAAGTAAATATAAATCAGAGTTTTTAGCAAATATGAGCCATGAACTGAGAACGCCTCTTAACAGTTTATTACTGTTATCTAAAGGGCTTGCTGATAATAGAAAAGGAAACTTAAATGAATCCGAGGTCGAAGATGCCAGGATTATTCATGATGGTGGTCATAGTTTATTATCTTTGATCAACGATATTTTGGACCTATCTAAAGTTGAAGCGGGTAAGTTAAATGTGCATATTGAAGAGCTTAGCATTAAGACCTTGGTTAATAATTTGAAAAAGATGTTTAATCCTGTGGCGAATAGTAGATCATTAGAATTTAAAATAGAGCTTGCTGATGGTGTACCAAAAACGATTATTAGTGATAGGCAAAGAGTAGAACAAATATTACGAAATTTATTATCAAATGCTATGAAATTCACCGAGCAAGGCTGTGTGACTTTGTCTATTGATTTAGCTAAAGCTGATACGCGTTTTGTTCATAGCGATTTATGTGCTGACCGTGCTATAGGGCTTTCAATTATTGATACTGGAATAGGTATTCCGAGTCATAAAATTCAAGAAATATTTGAAGCATTTCAACAAGAGGATGGCTCTACAAGCCGAAAGTTTGGTGGCACAGGATTAGGGTTAACCATAGCAAGAGAATTAACACGTTTACTTGGTGGTGAAATTCAGCTGCAAAGCAAACAAGGTGAAGGAAGTTGTTTTACTTTATATTTACCCTACGAGTTAACTCAAAGCTCACTTGATGAAAACTTCAATGAAAATACACACTCTAATTCAACCGAAGAGAAACAGATAATTGGAGAAAATAAAATACAAGAGATTGTTTTAAAAACGGATAAAAAATCTGTTGCACAATATTCGTCGCAATTTATTGGTGATGATAGGGATAATATCCAACCAGAGGATAAGTCTATTTTGATCATAGATGATGATGAGATATTTGCTAAAATTTTAAGAGATTTTTCGATAGAACAAGGCTATAAATGTTTGGTTGCGGGGGATGGTCGAAGTGGGGTTTATTTAGCGCAACAATATCAGCCGAAAGGCATTATTTTGGATTTAAAACTTCCAGATATAGATGGTTTGCAGGTATTAGAACAGCTTAAATTCAGTTTACGTACACGTCATATTCCAGTAGAGATCATATCAGGTCATTGTGATGAAAAAACTAAAATTTTACAGCAAGGGGCAATTGGCCTATTGATTAAACCAGTATCAGAAAATCAACTTCAAGATGTACTTGTTAAAATCTCAGATATTAGCTGTAGTGAAGTTAAAACTATTTTAATTGTGGAAGATGATCAAGGAAACCGAAAAGCGACAACAAACTTATTAGAGAATAGTGGGCTTGAAATCACAAGTGTTGCTACAGGACAAGAAGGTTGCAAAGAAATATTAAACAATAAGTATGATTGTGTGATCTTAGATCTAGGTTTGCCTGATATGACTGGTTTTGAAGTTCTAAAAAAAGTAAGCAAAGACTCTGATTTAGTTCTACCACCATTTATTATTTATACAGGTAAAGAAATTAGTGATGATGAACAAAAAGAGCTACAAAAATACTCGTCTACGATCGTGATTAAAGGCGTGGGCTCTGCTGAGAGGTTATTAGATGATGTCTCTTTATTTATGCACAATATCGAAACTGAGCTGATAGACAACGAAGATAAAATCAGGTTATTACATGACGAAGACGCCATGTTAAAAGATAGAAAAATATTATTAGTTGATGATGATATGAGAAATAGCTATGCGTTATCAAAAAAATTGATAGAAATAGGCTTTGATGTAGAAATGGCATCAAATGGTAAAGATGCTATTGACTTGCTAGAGAAGGATCCACATTTTGAGCTAGTGCTTATGGATATTATGATGCCAGTTATGGATGGAAATGAAGCAACAGAATGTATTAGGAAGTTACCTCAGTTTAAAAATTTACCCATTATCGCCTTAACAGCTAAAACAATGCCGGAAGACAGAGATAAATGTTTGCAAGCAGGGGTATCTGAATATATTACTAAACCGATAGATTTCGATAAGTTATTGTCTATTATGAGAATTTGGTTGTTTAAACGTATTTGAAAATTGGTTGAAATATTATCAGGGTGATCCAAACGTTTTAGTAAAGGAGATTTTGTTGAATAAAATTGACACATTAGAATTTGAAGTCAACATGCTACTGGAGGCTATTTTGTTTCGTTATGGTTATGACTTCAGACATTATGCGAGAGCCTCTTTACAGCGAAGGGTGCTGAATCGCGTTCAATTATCTGATTTAGATAGCGTATCTGATATGATCCCAAAAATTATGCATGAGCCTAATTTCTTCAATCTTTTTTTAAAAGATATGTCTATAACAGTAACCGAAATGTTTCGAGATCCCTTTGTCTTTAAGCAAATCAGAGACTCTGTTTTTACCCAATTAAAAACGTATTCACGGGTCAATATTTGGCATGCGGGATGTGCAACCGGTGAAGAAGTATATTCAATGGCGATAATGCTAAAAGAAGAAGGGTTATTAAAACGAACTCAAATTTATGCCACTGATTTTAATAACCACTCTTTAGAAGTTGCAGCAAAAGGAATTTACCCTGCGGCTAAAATGAAATTGTTCACCGAAAACTATTTGAAATCGGGAGGAAAAGAATCATTCGCAGACTATTATCAGGCAAAATATGAATGTGCGAAGTTAGCAGAATCATTAAAAGAGCATATTACTTTTGCAAACCATAATTTGATAAAAGATCAGGTTTTTGCACAAATGCATTTGGTTATGTGTCGAAATGTTTTGATTTACTTTGATCAAAACTTACAAAACCGAGTATTAGATTTATTTAAACAAAGTTTAATTCATCGCGGTTTTTTAATTTTAGGAGATAAAGAATCTCTTGATTTTTCATCGGTGAATAATGCTTTTGATAAATATCAATATCCTGAACGAATATATAGGCGTAGTGCTTATGTATGAGGCTATCGTGATAGGTGTTTCAGCTGGTGGTTTACATGCATTATCTCAAATAATACCTGAGTTTCCAAAAGATTATCCCTTAGCCGTTATCATTGTGCAACATAGATTAAATGATCATAATGATTTTCTAGCGGAATATTTAAATAACTTATCAAATATAAAAGTTAAAGAACCGCAGTCTTTAGAGGCTGTATTGCCAAGCAATATTTATGTTGCACCTGCGGGCTATCATTTATTAATTGAACGAAACAAGACATTTAGTTTAAGTGTTGACCCACCAGTTTCTTACTCAATTCCTTCAATCGATGTTTTATTTCAATCTGCTGCTATGTGTTATCAAATGAAATTAATAGGCTTGATACTCACCGGGGCTAACAGCGATGGCAGTGAGGGAATTAAAGCGGTAAAGGAATATGGTGGTTTAACTTTAGTACAAGAACCAAGTACTGCTGAAGTTGATTTTATGCCAAAATCAGCTATAAATAATACAGATATTGATCATATCATTCCCTTAAAACAGATAGGTCGCTTTTTGCAACAGTTAGAATTTAATCGGGTAACACATGAATGATAATAGACCCAAAATTTTAATCGTTGATGATGAACCAAGTAATCATCGCGTATATGAAAGGACCTTAGAGCCATTAGATTTAATTTTTGTTAAGGCCATGTCAGGTCAGCAAGCTTTAGCTGTTGCACACAGACATGATTTCTTTTTAATTTTAATGGATGTTCAAATGCCTGGCATGGACGGTTTTGAAACGGCTTCTTTAATACTCGATCATCCAAAAACATGTCATATTCCCGTTATTTTTATTACGGCGTTTGCCAGAGATGAAATGTTTGAGTTTAAAGGCTATGCAAGTGGCGCAGTTGATTATTTAGTAAAACCAATAAATGATGAGATAGTAAAAAGTAAGGTGGGTGTATTTCTTGAGCTATATGAAGAAAAGATACGGTTGGATAATGCATATAAAATAAAGAAAAAAGCGGAAGAAGAATTAAGAGTACATAAAGAACACTTGGAAGATTTAGTTAAAGAACGTACTGAGAAATTGCAGCAATCTTTAGATAATTTAATGGAAACACAAAACCAACTTGTAGAATCTGAAAAAATGGCTTCATTAGGACGCTTAGTTGGTGGAGTCGCCCATGAGTTAAATACACCTATTGGTATTTGCATTACCGCAATTTCACATTTACAGGATGAAACTAAAAAATTTAATGGCGCATTTTTAGATTCGGGTTTAACAAAAAGTGATTTTTGCCAGTTTATTAATGCGTCAAACCAATCTACTGAAATTATTACCTCAAACTTAGAAAGAGCCTCTGATTTAGTAAAGAATTTTAAATTGATATCTGTAGATGCAAAAGCACAATTGGTACATGCGTTTAATTTAATGGAATATTTTAAAAATTTAATTGCAACGTTACATTCCCAGATAGCGCGTACAGAGTTTGAAGTTCAAGTAATGGGAGATAATAATTTATTCGTTGAAACAGATCCGGGAATTTTATCTCAAATAATCACAAGTCTTTTAACTAATGCATTGCTACACGCTCCTATTGAAGGGCAGTCTGGCAAGATAGTACTCGATATTCAAAGTAGAGAAAGAATATTATATTTAACCTTTTCAGATGATGGAAGAGGCATGTCTGAAGATATATCAACAATGATATTTGAACCATTTTTTACAACACAAAGAGGTTCCGGCGGTAGTGGGTTAGGTATGTACATCGTTTATAACCTAGTGACTCAAGCACTTTCTGGCGATATAACTTGTGAAAGTAGTGAAGGAAAAGGAACTACATTTACAGTCTCATTTCCAATTTGATATTAATCATTTTTTCTTTTTGGGATGATGAGATCGGATGTATATTTTTTCATTAATTTGTCATACTCACCATTTTCTTTTAGTTGATTAATAGCCCTGCGAAGTTTAGTAACTGTTTCATCAGGAGTATTTAAACTGGCAGCAAGATATCCCTCTATTTTGGCTTCTTTGACTTGAGATAAAATATTGAGTCTATTCTGCTCAATACCATAAGATTCTAGATGCTCGGCAGCGACCCAGTCGTTAGACATAACAAGGTCAGCTCTGCCTTTTAATAACATATTCCATTTGTCTTGCTCAGAGCTAGATAACATAAGGTTTTTGTTTAATTTAAAACTATTGGCAAGTAAAAATTGCGCATCATAACCTTCACGGGTAGCGATCAATTTGTATTTTTTTGTATCTTCTAATGAATTAGCATTTATGTCATTTCGATTAGATAATCCAAATAAATAATATCGATAGTCTACGATATGGCTCACCCATTTAAAAAGCGGCTCTCGCTCCTTACTGCGAATAATCACAAAAATAAAGGTATTAGGTTGTGTTTGCGCATATTTAAATGCCCTAGACCAGGGATAAACACTGAATTTCCCTTTAAAACTGGTCAGCTTCAGTGCTTTTTTGACTAGCTCAACACTAAAACCTCCAACCACTTTTTCATTATAGATATATTGATATGGTGGCAAATGTTCAGTTAAAAAATGAAGCGAATTTTCATCGGCTAATGTAGTCGCACTGTAAATTAAAGTACATAAGTAAAAAATAAAATAAAACTTGATATGACTTATGAACATTCAATAATTACCTTTTAAATTAAAAATGTAATAGCTGATATTAAAATAATAACAGCTAATTTTAAAAGATCATTTTTTGTGTAGAAGAATATAGTTCTAGGGGAAAATGGCCTTTGCTCTAGTTTGTAAATGAAATACCCGATTTTGTACATATACTTTAATAATTAACCTTAAAATACATTATTAAACATATTTTAAGGTTTTAGAAAGTTATTAATTTAGGGGTTAAGTAATACAGGCTTTCCTAGACCTAAAGCATTTAACCGCTCAAACTGTGTTTTTGCATCTCCAACAACTAAATAAATCATTTTATCTGGCTCTAAGTAATCATCTGCGAGTGTTTTTATTCTATTTAATGTAAGACCTTCAACTAGTTTTGCACGTTTTAAAACATAGCTTTTAGTTAAGTTATATTCGCTCATATCATTTAAAATTGATAATTTAGCATTAAAGGTTTCAAATTTTCGTGCATTACTTTTTAAATAAAAGCTTTGCGTTGTCTTTAAATCATCTTCGCTAAAATTAGTTTGATAAGACGTAACAATATCCTTAATAAGTGAAACAGCTTCAAGTGTTACATTGCTACGCACCCCTGAACTTATCATAAATTTCCCTGAGAGTGATGAACCATAAAAACCAGAATGTACACCATAGGTATAACCTTTCGTTTCACGTAATTCTTGGGTGAGTTTTGAAGCAAAACTGCCACCACCTAATTTGTAATTCATTACAGATGCTGCGTAGTGATCTTTATTGGCAGCTGTTATTGAAGGATAACCAATTCGTAATTGAGATTGCTTTGAGTTTGGTACATCATAAAAATACACTTTTGATTTATTTGTTGTTTTATCTTGTGCCAATTTAGGTAAATTTAAATATTTTTTAGGCCAAGCCTTGGTCAGTGGTGCTAAAGATTTAAGGACATCTGATTTATTTATATCACCTACAATATGAAAGCTACTTAAAGTTGGAGATAGATTATTGCGATAAAAGTCCTTTAAATTTTCTAAAGAAATACTCTTAACTGATTCAACTGAACCAAATAAATTATTTGCTAATATGTTGTTTTGACCATATATAATCTGGTCCATTTGTATATTAGCGATACTTCTTGGGCTCATTTTTTGCTGTTTAATTTGGCTAATGACATCCTTTTTCGCTAATGTAAATTCACTTTCATCCCATCGTGGTTGTAAGAGCATTTCAGTCACAAGATCAAATGTAGCTTGATAATTTCGTGACAAAGTTTTGACTTTGATTGATATTTTTTCTTTTGTTGAATAAATGTCAATGCTTGCACCTAATTTATTAATCGCATCTTCAAGTTGTTCAGGTGTTTTGTTTTGTGTGCCTCGATTCATCATTTCGCCAACGAGATTTGCAACGCCTATCTTATCGGGAGAATCAAATAACATGCCGCCAGCAATATCAATATTAAATTCAACAAGAGGGACTTCTGAGTTTTTAATACCATAAACTTTCATGCCATTGATTAATCTATTTTGCCAAACGTCAGGCACTGTTATTGAAGGTGATTTACCATATTTTGGTTCTTGGCTACGATCAAAACTTGACGGTGTTTTTACGTATTTAGATTTCTTTGAGGCATCAAATTTTTGTTCTGCCCCTTTCACTATTTTCTCTTCTGCAATACTCGCTTTAACAGATCCTTTTAAAGCTAAGCTCTTTTGTCCTTTAGGCACAAAGCTTGTTGCTATAAAATTATTACCTTTTATATATTTTTTATAAACCCGCCAAATATCGTCTTTAGTGACGTTTGCAATATTTGCAACATCTTGGTTGATAAAACCAGGATCTTTAGTGAAAATATTATACTGTGCTAATTGAAAGCCTTTACCTAAAACACTTGATAAGCCACTATAAAACTCAGTTTCAAGACCCGCTTTAATTGTAGCTAAATCATCTTGACTGAAACCATCACTTTCAAAGTTTCTAAATGCTTTTTTTAGTGCTTTGGCGACATGATCTAAATCGGTTTTTTCAAAGGCACGTACACTTAGCATCATTTGGCCTGCCAGTTCTGACTGATAATGGTACATATCAATGTTTGAAGTGAGTTTTAAATCATCAATCAGTTTTTTGTTTAAAGGTGCTTTTTTACCATCAGTAAGTAGCTGAGTTAAAATATCTAATGCATAACTGTCTTGGTGATATTGAGGCGCTGTAGGCCAAGTTAAAGTAAGTTCTGGCAGCTTTGCAAAGTTATCTTCGTGGTATAATTTTTTTGTTTTTTCTAGGGAAATAGTAGGTTTTTCTTGAACCGCTATTTGTTTGCCTGGTTTTATTTCATCAAAGTATTTATGGATCCACTCTTTTGCTTGTTGTTCATTAAAGTCACCGGCAATTACAAGAGTTACATTATTTGGTACATACCATTTCTGATAAAAATCTTTTACATCTTGTAAAGTTGAATTTTGTAGATCGGTTAAAGAACCGATTACTTGCCAACTATATGGATGACCTTCAGGGTAAAGGTTTTTATCGATCACATATTGTGTATGTCCGTAAGGACGATTGTCACCACTTTGACGTTTTTCATTTTTAACAACTTGTTTTTCTTTAGCTAAAACTTCTTCGGTTACTGTGTTAATGAAAAAGCCAAGTTTATCAGCTTCAGCCCAAATCATTTTTTCTAATGCATCATTAGGGACTGTTTGAAAATAATTAGTGCGGTCTCGACTTGTAGAACCGTTAGCGCCTGAGCCACCTATACGCGCACTCATTTTATCTAAACCACCTTTGCCTAAATTCTCTGATTCTAAAAATAATAAGTGTTCGAATAAATGAGCAAAACCAGTCCTACCAGATATTTCACGAGCAGAACCAACATGAGAAGTTAAAGCAACGGCGACAACGGGATCTGAGCGGTCTATATGAAACACAACCTCAAGACCATTTTCTAGTACAAATTTTTTATATTCAATGTTAACTGCATTAGTGTTAACTGGCTTTAACTCTTTTGTGGTGTGATTTGAATTACATGCACTGAGTGCTAATAAAGCGGTTAAAACGCTCGAAGTTAAAAGATTCCGTTGCATTGAGTTTCCTAATTGGAAGTTATTATTAATTAAAGGACTTTTACATTGTGCCTATAAAATAAATAAATGGCACTCACAATTGTGATTTATCCGGATAATATTTTTGTTTCTTCTATACTTATTAAACATTGAGTTTAGTAGGAAAACTAAGTGTTAAAACTCTTATTTTGTATTTTTATTTTATTTTCAAGTGATCTAATAGCGTGTGAATTTAAAATAGGTGTAAGAGAGTATCCTCCTTATGGTCATAAAGATAATGAAGGCACTTGGAGTGGTATCGATATTGAAATATTCAATTATTTGATGGAAGAGATAAATTGTGAAAAAGAATATATAGAGGTTACTTTTGGCCAAGGTATTCAATTATTAAAAGATGGTAAGTTAGATGGGTTATCACAAATGTCGATAACAGAAGCTAGACTAACAAAAATCGAATTTATAGGGCCTATCAGGAGCGAAACATTATCACTTATTACTTCAAATGATGTAATCGAAACGATAGATAAATTCATGGACATTTCAAAGTTGCCTTATTTTTTTGGTAAACGAAAAGGCACCTACATAGGTGAAGAGTTTAATAATTTAGTTCGCAGTAATGAAAACTTTGCCAGTAAATTTATTGAAATGGATAATGCTAACCCGAGAATCGAATTAGTATTAAAAGGCCGTGTTGTGGGTTTTTTTGATGAAGAAAGATTTAATAACTATATGTTAGATAATTCTCATAAATATATAAATATGAAAGTTCAGCCTCTGAAAATAAATAATGGACTAGTATATTTAGGGTTTAGTAAAAAATCAGTTTCAAAACATCAGTTTAACAAATTAAAAAAAGCATTTCTAAATCTATCACAAAGTGGGATTTTAGAAACTATCAGCAATATTGAATAACACATTTATCTGTTTTTTAACCAAAGTTGTAACATTTCATATATTAAACCAGTGTTTTAACAACCTTAACTTGGAACAACAGAGCCATAAAAGTATGTGATTATATTGACATTTTTTCCGCGATAAGTAGGCTACTTTAAAAATAGCTGATCTCCAGCTTTGATTAATGGAAATTATCATGTCTTATCCTTATTTAGAAAGTGTTCTACTGGATTTAACCGGTATTGATACGGGCACGCAGTTTATTCCTATGTTTGGCTTGTTAGTGGTTTCAGCTTTATTGATTTCATTGCATTTTGGTAAAAAGAAATTAGCCGAACTTAACATTAAAGGCTTAGATGGTGAATACTTTGAAACCACTATATTTTATGCTTTTGTTGGTGGTTTGTTAGGCGCAAAGCTTTTGCATGTATTTGAATTTAGAGAATACGGTATCGCAGAGCAGTTATTTTCTCGAGGTGGGTTTTCAATATACGGTGGTTTAATTTTAGGTTTTGTCACAGCGATATTTATGCTCAAACGAAAGAAAATTGCGATATTGCCGGCAACTGATATTACCGCGCCGTATTTAATGCTCGCTTATGGCATTGGGAGAATTGGCTGTCAGATCTCTGGAGATGGAGATTGGGGTCAAAAAGTGAATATGGCAGCAAAACCGAGTTGGTTACCTGATTGGTTCTGGACACAAACCTATGATAATAATGTCGCTGGCCAGCTTATACCAGCCCCTGGTGTTTATCCAACACCTATGTATGAAACTTTATTAGCTTTTGTCAGTTTCTTTATATTACGCGCTTGTTTTAAGTTTAAAGCATCTGCGGTAGGCTTTACATTTGCGATGTACTTAATTTTGTCTGCGGTGAATCGTTTTATGGTGGAGTTTATTCGTATCAACCCAAGATACGATGTTTTAGGTTTTGAATTGTCTCAATCACAAATCATTTCATTGGTTGTGCTAAGTGCAGGTTTATTCTTCCTCGTTAAATCTTTAAAACAAAGCAAGTAACTCTTACCTTTTTAATATTGGCTGTAAATTCAGCCAATATTATTTTTTAATTTATTTAGAAACAACTCTCCTTGTATTAAAAATCATTTCTATATTTCTATATTTCTATATTTCTATATTTCTATATTTCTATATTTCTATATTTCTATATTTCTATATTTCTATATTTCTATATTTCTATATTTCTAGAAACAAATTGACAGGCTCAGTCATTTGGAATATTATTTCGATAAATCTAGAATAAAGGATATTTTAAATGTTTAATAATTTACCTAACCACTCAGTAGAGAGCATTATTAAAAAACTAAATTCAGCTAAAATGAATGCTCATGCACCAAAAGTTTTAGTATTATATGGATCATTGAGAGAGGGGTCTTATAGTAAAAAGTTGGCGTTAGAAAGTGCAAACATTTTAACTGAATTTGGTGCTGAGGTACGCGTATTTGACCCAAATGGTCTGCCAATTTTTGATGGAGAATCAAGAGCTCACCCCAAAGTAAAAGAGTTGATTGAATTAGCTATTTGGTCTGAAGCGATGGTGTGGTGCTCCCCTGAAATTCATGGCAATTTTTCATCTGTCTTTAAAAATCAGATAGATTGGATCCCGCTTAGTTTGGGCTCTGTTCGCCCAACTCAAGGGCGCACACTTGCTGTAATGCAAGTAACTGGTGGTTCTCAGTCTTTTAATGTGGTGAATAATTTAAGAACATTAGGTCGTTGGATGAGAATGTTCACAATTCCAAATCAATCATCTATCCCTATGGCGTATAAAGAATTTAATGAAGATGGCTCGATGAAGCATTCAAACTATCGAAATCGTGTTGTTGATGTGATGGAAGAGTTATTTCGTACTACGATATTAATGCGTGGCAATACAGACGAATTAACTTATCGTTATTCTGAAAATATAGCGGAACATCAAATGACGCAAACTGAAGAAATCTTAGAAACCGTTTAAATTTATTATGTGTTAACAATGAATTTAAATAGCCGTGAAGCTTATTGTAATCACCTGTTAAATAAGTATTTTAATTTTTATAATACCTAATGTCATCATAAAATTTAATGATGACATTGAGTGTTAATCGGATGTTTTATGAAAAACTAATTGAACTTTCACTTTAGATAGGTATCCTAAAAGTAGTTCATCTTTTTGGAAATAATGTGTTATTCATTCGAAGTAAATTAATTATGGCGTTCATACTGCTGACTTTTATAGGTCAGGCGGTAGCGTATAATTATGTTTCTTGTAACATGAATACATCATCAACCCAAGCTACCTCGAATGTAGAGAATCCAACTTCTCACTCTCATGAAGCATTAATGACTTCACCTGATACGGTAGATATTAATAGCGAAATGCATGATCATGATGATAACCCAATTTGTGAAAAAGATTGCTGTTGTCCTATGAGTAGTTGTTTTGGTTTGGCCTTAGTCAATGACCCTGCCACACTTGATGATTTAGCCATCAATACGCAAAAAATCAGTCAATTTCAAAGTTTTAATCTAACTCGTTTTCCTACTTCTTTATACCGTCCTCCAATATTAAGTTAGTACAGGATAGATCCGTTCGTTTTTAGGCGGCTATTGTACTTACTACTAAAATTAATTTAATTACTCTATTCAGTCTTTAGTACTGAGCCATTAATTTAATGACTATTTTTGTTAATTATTATTAACTCAATAGTCGATGTTGGAGGCAATATGATTGCCAATAATCACATTATTAGTCGAGATGGTTTATCTCGTAGACGTTTTGTAATGGGAGCGAGCAGCGTATTATTACTGTCGGCCTTACCATTTTCTAAAGCATCATTAGCACAAGCTGTTAGTCAGGGTTTAACTGTACTTTCTGGCAAAGTATTTAATTTAAGTATTGATTATAAAACGGTTAATTTTACCGGAACTGATACCCTTGCCACAGTTATAAACCAAAGCATACCAGGGCCTGTATTACGCTGGCAAGAAGGTGAAAAAGTTACAATCAGAGTGAAAAACAACCTTGCAGTTGATAGCTCTATCCATTGGCATGGCATGATTTTAGAGTCCAAAATGGATGGTGTGCCGGGCATTAGTTTTGAAGGTATCAAACCAGGTGACACCTTTGAGTATCAGTTTATGATTGAGCAAAGTGGTACATATTGGTACCACAGTCACTCTGATTTTCAAGAGCAAACAGGCATGTATGGTGCGATAGTTATTGATCCTAAAGAAGCTGATCCCGTTACTTTTGATCAAGAATATGTGGTAATGCTTTCAGATTGGTCTGATGAAAAGCCTGAAGATATATATGCGAAGTTAAAAAAAATGTCGGGTTATTATAACTTCAAAGAGCGTACAGCCAGTAATGTAATTGATGATATCAAAAAGAATGGCGTTATAAATACATTCAAAGCACGCTCCATGTGGAATAAGTCACGTATGAGTGATCGAGACTTATCCGATGTTACCGCTTATACCTACACTTATTTAATGAATGGCAATACTCCAGAACAAGGTTGGCAAGCACTATTCAATAAGGGTGAAAAAATTCGTCTTCGTTTTATAAATAGTGCTGCTATGACTATTTTTGATGTGCGCATTCCCGGACTAAAAATGACCATAGTAGCCAGTGATGGTCAAAATATTCAACCTATTACTGTTGATGAGTTTCGTATGGGTGTGGCTGAAACTTATGATGTAATCGTAGAGCCTGATACCGAACAGGCCTATTGTATTTTTGCTCAAAGCATTGATAGAAGTGGTTTTGCCGTGGGGAACCTTACTTCAGATTTAAGTTTAACAGCCAAAATTCCTATGTTAGATGATGCCGCTGCATTAGCTCACAGTGATATGGGCATGAATATGAAAGGCATGGATATGTCTATGCCCGATATGAAAATGCCAAATAAAGTTGGCATGGATCATTCAAGCCATAACATGATGCCAGAGATGAAATCAGAGCCTGCAATGAATATGTCAAAAATGCCCGATATGAATAATATGGGGGTAGGTATGTTAGGGCTTGCTGGTTTTGGTAGTAATAACGAAATTAAACATTTAAGCAGTGAATTTGGTGCTCATGTTGATATGAGAGTAGATGCCCCACGTTCTGGATTAAACGATCCTGGTATTGGACTACGAAAAAGCCAGCAATTATTTGGCCGAAAAGTACTTACTTACGCCGATATTACGGGTTTAAAGCCAACCATGGATAAAAGAGAACCCACCAGAGAAATTCAATTACATTTAACGGGCAATATGAGCCGTTATATGTGGTCGGTTAATGGTGTTAAGTTTGCAGATGCTGAGCCATTACATCTTAACTATGGTGAAAGAGTTCGCATAACTCTAGTCAACGATACCATGATGATTCACCCCATGCATTTACATGGAATGTGGAGTGAACTAGAAACTGGTAACCCTGATTTTATTCCTAAAAAACATACCGTCTTAGTTCAACCCGGTTCTAAAGTGAGCTATTTAGTGACTGCTGATGCACTGGGAGCTTGGGCTTATCATTGTCATTTGCTCTTTCACATGCCTGGCATGTTTAGAAAAGTTATTGTGAGCTAAGGAGTGGATTATGAAAATTAAATTATTAATAGGTTCATTCGTAATGTCATTTTCGAGCTTGGTATTTAATGCGTCTGTTTATGCTGGTGCTCAGGACGATCCCTTGCTCACTAAGGTGATGATAGATCAGGTTGAAATAGATACAGGCAATGAAAATGCTGTCGCTTGGTCCGCTCAGGCTTGGGTTGGTTATGACCTGAATAAAATTTGGCTGAAAACTCAAGGAGAACGTGCTGAGGGTGAAACTGAAACTGCAGAAGTACACGCTTTATATAGTCGTGCAATTGCGCCCTTTTGGGATCTTCAATTTGGAATAAGGCAAGACCTTAAACCATCACCGTCTAATGAGTGGGCGGTGATAGGGCTACAAGGTTTAGCGCCTTACTTTTTTGAAATCGATACCGCTTTATTTGTTGGTGAAAATGCAAAAACGGCTTTAAGAATAGAAGCTGAATATGAGCTTATGCTAACGCAGAAGTGGGTTTTAAGTCCTGAAATTGAAGCCAATTTTTACGGACAAAATGATGATGTAACAGGCACTGGATCTGGTTTATCTGATATTGAAGCAGGGCTGAGTTTACGTTATGAGATAGTTCGAGAATTTGCACCTTATATCGGTATTAATTGGTCGAAGAAATTTGGCAATACTGCCGATTATGCCGCTGAGCAAGGGCAAGAAAAGTCACAAACACAACTGGTTCTGGGATTCAGAGCCTGGTTTTAATTAAAAAATAAATGAGATAATAATGAAAATACTTAAAATTGTAGCAACATTAAGTTTGGTTTTATTCAGTAATTTAGTAAGTGCTCATGCAGGGTTGAAAAGTTCAAGCCCTATGGACGGTGCGATGTTAAATAAACTTCCTACAGATTTGATGCTTGAATTTACGACACCCGTAAAGCTGGTCAAATTACAGTTAACAGAGCAATCAGGCAAAGTAATTAAACTTAAATCTAAGCCAAGCAAACAATTTGAAAATACATTTAACTTAGTTATGCCTACCTTAAATACTGGCAACTATAAGGTTAAATGGATGGCTATGGGAAAAGATGCACATAAAATGAAAGGCGACTTTACATTTATGG
>Ga0209396_1001654_pt1 | contig 24294 bp, 19 predicted proteins | sample GOMGulsemesocosm_6_FD_184638 | JGI IMG/M metagenome (GOLD analysis project Ga0209396, IMG submission 184638) | Methane-oxidizing microbial communities from mesocosms in the Gulf of Mexico - GOM8C Gulf of Mexico (SPAdes) (version 2) | ecosystem: Environmental > Aquatic > Marine > Cold seeps... | reverse complement strand
CTACCTTTTTGATACCTTTCCCACATTAATGCTCTTTGCTGAGCAGTATAAATTATACGAGGTCTTCTTTTCATGGCTACGCTCCTTTACTTTAAGGATAGCGTTGCATTCACCATTTGAACTCAAGGCACTAAGAAGACATTAAGCTTTTCAATCAGTAAGCTCAACTTAGCGCACAAAGTGCCCCTAGTTTATCGGTGGTAAACGGATTTCGTTACTTAATAGGTACTCAAGTCAGTGTAATACTCAGCAAAAAATTCTGACGCTTTATTTTATTCTGTTCACTTTAATTGAAAACTGTCATTCTTGACTCAATGTAACTTATAGCTTCATCATTCCTTTGATCTTTTGCGTACTTTAACGCTAGTTTAAGCGTAGTTTTCGCTTTTTCGTTATTTTTTCCTTGTTGCTGAATTTCAGATAAACGCACCAAGTAAATAACGTTTCCAGGTGACGTATTTATCAAGGTATTCAAGATTTCTTCAGCTTTTTTAAACTGTTTTATTCTTGCGTAATAAAAACCTAAATCGACAATGGTATTGTCGGCATCTAGTTTATAGCCGTATTTTTGATGAAGTTGAGTAAAATGTTGTTTAACACCAGATATTCCTGTTTTTTCAAACAATGCGGCTTCAGGTTGCCTGTCTGAAAAAACCTTTTCAGCGGCATTGATCAGACCTACAACAGGAGCTGATAAATAGTTCCTATGGCTTAAATCTTCAGTTATAACTTCCAATCCTTTGATATTTGACTTAGTCCAAGAGGCTAAGTGATTTTGTATTTTTTCAAACGGTATTTTATTCTCTTTAAACGAACCTAGGCTGAGATAAAGTGAGCGATATTGATAACGACTATCCGCTTTTTGGGTTAATAGTTTTTCAACTAGCTTTGATTTATCTAAGCCCAATGCAGGGCTAAAAATCATATAAGCATTAAATAACTGTGGCTTTTCTATGAAAATAGAGAGTAACTGATTTGCGTTGCTAGAGAATCCTTCTATTACACGGTAGGGCTGAGTACGGTATTCTTTTTCTATGTAAGGTATTACCTCTTCTTCATATACTTGAGTGGTTAATGAATAAAGGCTGCCTGATGCTTTAGTAAACTTATCGGCATCAATAGAGGGTAATGAAATAAAAAACACTTGGGGTAAGGGCGCAAAGCCGACATGGCTTAGCCAATTTACTTGTGTTTTTAAAACATCAAGTCGGCTTCTTCCTGATGTTGTATAAAAAGCAGGGTAACGATTTTTACCTTCACTTTTATAATTTGAGGGAATGGTTATGTGAAATGTTAGGTCTTGTTGGGCAATATCAGAATATATGGTTACTTCTTTGGTAACCTCTTCTGCTTGTAATTGAAATGTGGCTAAAGCCCATGCGATAAATAAAAAACACGAAAATCGTAAAAACATACATTAATCCTTAAATATAAATGAAAGGACACTTTGACAAAATTTATAATTAAAATAATGAGATAAAGCTTATTAAAAGCTGATTTTTTTATGATGTTTGAATGTTTAGTTTGTTTTTAAAGCAAAAAATAACACTATCGAAAAAATAGTGTTTTAAATTAGGGCTACTTTTTAATATTTATATGTAGATAGCACTAATGGTAAATAGATAACCCTAACTCTTCTGCTATACCCGCTACTAGGTTCATACCTACGACTGAATTACCAAAACTGTTTAATGGTGGGCTCCATGTACAAATAACGCCATAGTTTGGCACGATAGCAATTAAACCACCGCCAACACCACTTTTAGCCGGTAAACCGACAGAAAATGCAAACTCGCCTGATTGGTCGTACATACCACTGGTAGATAATATCGCATTAACACGATGAGCATCTTTTGGGCTACAAATGATGTTTTTAGAGCGGGGATCTACACCCTTGTTCGCTAAAAAAAGTAAACTCTGTGCGAGTTGTTGGCAGCTCATTGCTACGGCACACTGCGTAAAATAATGACTAAGTAGGTCGGGAATGTCTGACTCAATATTGCCAAAGCTTTTCATTAAGTAGGCTAGGGCAGCATTACGATTACCATGAGAAAGTTCTGATTGGTATACTTGTTTGTCAACGCGAATAGCCTCGTTGTTTGCCAGCTTTCTTACGAAGCTTAAAAACGCGAGTTTACTTGCTGAAAAATGACTTGTTAGCACATCAGATACTAATAATGCTCCGGCATTTATTACCGGGTTTCGAGGGATACCCTTCTCCCACTCTAACTGGATAATTGAATTGAATGGTTGCCCTGAAGGTTCCATTTTTACACGATCCCATAAAGAATCGCCGACACGATTCATCGCCATAACTAAACCAAAGACTTTTGAAATACTTTGTATGGAGAAAGGTCGTTGATAATCACCGGCCCCTACAGCTTCACCATCAATAGTGGCGACACATATACCGGCCAGTTCAGGTTTTACCATGGCAAGCGCAGGAATATAGTCTGCTACTTTACCCTCAGTAAAATTATCGCGCTGAGTCAGCAGTAATGCTTGAAGTTTATCTTGTAAATCAACAATGTTATTTTTCATATAAAGGTTTGATGTTAAAAGTGCAGAGCCGCCTATTATGCACAAAATAAATTTAAGGTATAGCCTTTAAATATACTTATTTTAGTAAGGTGTTTTTTAAATTCCGTCGTGTTGACAATCTAATTTTCAATTTGCAAAAAAAACTCATTATGCGATAAATATTGTTATTTATTTACATTGGTTTTTAAATGAATATGTAACTTTTTTTTGTAATCTACTGTTTAGATTAGATTTTGTTTTTGTTGCCTTTCCTAAATAGATCTTGGCTCATATCTTGATATAACTATGAAGTAAGTAGATAAATTTAAACAAAATAGTCAAGGTGCAGTCTTATGAAATCATCAACTTCAATAAAAATAGTGAATATATCGTTCTTACTTTTTTTTCTTATCTTTTCATTGAGAACCTTTGCAGGTTTAATCAATTTTGAAACGACAGCCTCAGGAGCGACACCTACCGATAACGGTGTTATCAATGTAAACGACGCATTTATGGCTGACGGCGTTTCAGTAAGTTTTGGTTTTGATACCACCGGAGATGGCAATGTAGATAGTCATGGTGTATTCGAAGAAATAGGAGGAGGAAGAGAAAACCGTAACTCTGGTTTCATGAGCTCTTATGGAGATAAATATGATAGAGCAGCCACTGGCTTCGAGCCCTTATTGGGGAATTTTTTTCTTAGACAAAAAGATGCTTATGAACCCTTTGGTACATTTCATATTACTTATGATTCTGAAAACCCCGTAACGTCAGCATCAGGAGAAATTTGGGATATAGATGGGCACAATAATAATACAGAAAGATTTCTTGTAGAAGCTTTTAATGATACTCAAATTTTAGCTGTAGCAAGCATTTTATCGCCCTTGGGTAAAAAGTCAGGTCGTAAGTCACTAGATGGAAAACCTTGGGCATTTGGTTTTCATGATTTGAGCGATATTACTCGAATAGAAATATCGTTTACTGGCACTAAAAAATCAGGAATTGGCCTTGCATTCAATAACTTTTCACCCGTAGAAGATGTAAGTGTACAGATCAACTCAGTCCCAGAACCATCTGCACTCGCTATTTTTTTATTAGGAGTTATGGGATTAGCATCTCGTGGGTTGAAAGCATAATATTACTAATCTTAGTGTTTGACTAATATGGGGCCTTTATGGGCGAGAAGCATAATAAGTGTGCAAGCTGATAAGGGATAGGCAAACTCTTTTTTAATATCGCATTCCTTTATTAAGTACTCTTTAACATGGTTAATTAAACTAAAACCAGTATGTTCTTCTTCACTAATAACAAAATTTGATATTAGCCTTCTTACACCATCTTTGTGTAAGTTAATAAAGTCGCCCATACTGCTACCTTCATAAAAAAAATGATGTTTGATTCGACTCCCTTGAAAGTTTATGTCTCTAAAAGCCAACAACCTATCAGAAAGTACATAAGCGAAATATATAAAATATTTATAAGTGATTTTTCTGCTGACACCGTGATAGTCAAATATAAAGTTTGTTCTAACTTGAGTATTTTTACCCAAAAAAATTGAGTGATATTCTTCACAATTAAAATATCTAATAAACTGGTCAATAGAAATTGTTTTCAAGATTATTTTGTCGTATTGAATATGATAAATTTAAATTACGGTAAAAATTATTTGATTGCAAGGTTAGTACATAAGTGTCATTTATATATAAATGTAAATTAAAGCCCTAACCTAGGGCTAGACTGCTTGCTTGTATTAAAAATGTAAAGTTATTCTCAGATAACTCGTTCACTGACCTTCTGTTCCTATGAATTATTTAGCTTATCGAATGAGCTGCTGCTAACATTTCTTGTGATAATTTTTTCTTAATATTAATCGTGATTATTTCAGTCATTTTACTCTGATTACGTTGTGTCTTTAATTCGCTTGGTAATACTTCAGGTAACGCGTTAAAAAGAGCTTGGTAAAAAGCCACTGCCGTTAAATAGGTGCCTATAGGTGAAGGGTGTGACTGATCTTTAGCATGTAAACTTACTGTAGTATTAATCTTACTCATCGCCTTCCATACCTGTGCTACGGGAACAATATCGCTTTTATTCGTTTCGGCTATTTGCTGATAAAGGGCATTGGTTTTCACGTACATGTGAGGAACAAATTTCTTGAACGCGACACGAATATCATCATATTTTTTATTTTCAATCCAAGTAGGAATACCATTGTAGGCCCACGTATTAAAAAGTAGCGTTTGTGCTCCTTGTTTTTCTATTAATTTGGTAAATAGCTTTCCATATTCTATTGTTTTTTCTGGGTGTTCAAAAGCACTGGCGCTATTGTCTTGTAAAACGACATAGTCCCACTTTTCAGCTGAGATTTTTTGTTGGGCTACACCCGTATCCCAATGCTGATAAAGTGAGGTGCCGTTTTTTATTTCTGCTTTTATTGATAATTTTTTACCATTTGCTAAGGCGATTTCATGTAAAACCGTTGGCAAGTAATATGCCCCGGTAAAGCTGTTGCCAATAAATAATACCTTTAGACTTTCATCTTGAGTATGTGAATAACTCATCGTCGAAAAGAAAAAGAGTAACGTAAGTAGAATATTTGTGATGTGTTTCATGTGAAGCTCTCGATATAATTATTAAAATAATAGAAAAGTTTATTGAATGTTTTATTTTCTTAAAGCGATAAAGAACTATCGCTGTAAGCTTATCATGCTGCTGCCAAGGTAAAGTTCATCGAATCAATGTTTGTTTTTAAATCTCGACAATGTTTCTCGATGAAATTTTATGCTGCTGGCTCTATGTTTATTTTTAATCGCTTTATCTAATGCTTGTTGATAATAGAGTTGCGCGTTTTTATCATCATTTAGTTTTTCATATATCTGCCCTAAGGTATTTGGTGCGCTGCCTGATGTAGGATTAATTTTTATATTAAATAAAGCTAGGTCTACCGCCGCTTGTTTTTGTTTCGCGTCAACATATAACCAGGATAAATGATTTAAAATTTTCATTGGGATCTTTGATGAATCACGTTTTTCGTAGATACTTTGTAAACCTTCTAGCCCGCCTTTTTTTTCAAAATCTGCCAAATTTTCAAAATGAGGTGCTGCCCATTCCGAATAGTAGTCTTGTAGATCTTTATGCGCGCTTACTACGGCAATCGAGCTATGAGATTCTTGTTCATTTCTAGTAAATTTCCATTTTAATCCTTTTATTGGGAATTTTTTTAAGCCGAATATAAACTCATCAACCCCTTGGTTGAATCCTTCGTTAGCTAAACTTATATACAGTTTTTTGGCTATTGTCTGTCCATTTAGTGAAATGTTTTTAGCTTTTCTTACCAATTCAAAGTCACTGTAATAAATACTAGGACTCATCGCAAAATAGGCATCGAAGGCTTCTGGTCGTTCAAGTAAAGCGCGAACGACAAATTCCCCTCCCATTGATGTACCAAATAACAGATTTTCTCCATTAGTTTTGTAATGCTGATGAATATAAGGTTTGAGTTCATCGGTGATAAAACTTAAAAAACTCATCGTGGTTGGTCGTTCACTTAAATCCTTTGAACGACCGCCATTATTAGTAATACCCACAACAATCATCTCAGGAATACGTTGGGCTGACCCCGATAGCTGCTGAGTAACTGAAGATATTTGCTGCATGGTATTTCTGGCATCAGTAATAAAGATCACCGGATAACGCTTATTTGAATTAGCGTAATTAGCAGGTAAATGTACGTAAAAATTCCGTTTTACGCCTAGCACTTCTGACGCCAAGCTAAATTTTTCAGCAATGATCATAGGTTTGTTCAGCGGCTCTACTTGTACACTATGTGCAAATACAGACAAAAATAGTGACAGTGACACTAGCGCGGTAATAAAGTGATTTTTCCAGCGAAAACTGTTCATGATTTACCTCTGTTCTTCTTAAAGCGATAAACAAATCTATCTGTTTTACCTTTGGTATTCTCTTGCCAAACATCTACTGCGAAGTGATCATCGGGGTTAGCTAAAACGTTTGAAGATATATCCAAAGTAAAACCAGCATTGATTATTTCGTTAAGGACATAAGTATTCTCGACACGATGAAGTTTTTTAGTTTGTGACTTGCCAGACCCCGCGGCGGCATTGTGGTCGATAACGATAAAATAACCGTCATGCTTTAGTTTGCTGTGAATCGTTTTTAAGAGTTTTTGGCGGTCAATCGTTTTTTTATTGATAATGTCATGATAATTAAGTGCAGTAAAAATACGGTCAACCGGAACTGTTATTTCAGCTAAAGTAAGTGTCGGTAATACAGATATGTTGGTGTATTCTGATAAATCTCTCTTTTCTAATTTACCCTTAACACTGTACACTTTCCCTGAATTGTTAAGAACACGAGCAAACAAGTCGGTGTAATAACCTCTTCCTGCAATAAAGTCGACAACGCTCATGTTCGGTTGAATATCAACTATCGCGAGTATGTCGGCAGGTTTTCTTGCCCCGTCTCTTGATTTGTCTTGTGATGAACGTTCTGGCGCATTGATCACATGGTTAATACTGTTTGTTTGAGCCAAAGTTGCATGTGTCATTTTTTCATGTGCTAATACTGGTGCGGTTATTATGAGTAAGCTAGAAAGTAGTAATGTCGTTCTTTTCATTTGTATTCCTAATAAATTAAGTGAAACGCATTTTTAACGAGAAGATGAAGTGATGACAATAAACAAGCTGTGATGTCTTCTCTATTTTTTGATGATTTTTTGATGATTTCATTTGTTTTCAAGGGATTATCTAATGAAGTCGTCGTGGTAAAATTGATATAATAAGTAAAAAAACTAAGGGTGTTTTAGTGACAATTCCATTATCAAATGTATTTACGGTGGGTGAATTTACTATAGAGAAAGAGTTAAATACGCTTTCACATAATGGTAAGCGACAGGTCGTTGAGCCAAAAGTAATGGCGCTACTTTATTATCTTGCTTGTCATGCCAATGAAGTTATATCTCGTGATAAATTGATGGAAGACGTATGGCGCTCGCAAGTCAGTGAAGGTGCTGTTAATCGCGTTGTCGGTTTGCTCAGAAAAGCATTGTCGGATAATGCAGACTCTCCCCGTTATATTCAGACGATTGCTAAAAAAGGTTATCGGTTAATTGCCAAGGTCGAAAATATTGTAGAGGTTAAAAAAGATAAAAGCACGCCGACTCAGTTAAATTCATCCGCCAATTCATTATTACAAAAGTTGGCTACTCAAAAAACAGCACTGTTTAGCGTATTCACCTTATTGATGTTATTGGCTGTGAGCTGGCAAAATTTAACGCCAACAACTGAGCTGGCTTTTACAATAACTAACCCTACATTTGAACAGTTAACCAGTAAGCAAGGGTTTGAATACGACGCTTCTTTGTCGGTAGATGAAAAATGGCTAGTTTATCGTCACCGAAAAGATGTTAATCAACCTTATCATTTGTATTTAAAAAATAGAGAGAATCAACAAAACATAAAATTAACGGATACTGAATATAATGATCGTTCGCCCGCATTTTCTCATGATAAAAGTAAAATAGTTTTTTTCAGGAAAGGACAAAATAGCTGTCACCTCAATTTATTAACCTTGGATGAAAGCGGTCAAGTTATTAATATTGAAGAACTCTATCAATGTGGCGCCGTAGAACATTACAGTAATGTTGTTTGGGCACCGGATGACTTATCAGTGTACTTCACCGATAGAGTTAATAGCTCAGTACCTTATCAAATTTACCAATTGCACTTAAGTACCTTAAAAATTGATGAAATTACCGGGCGGGAAGATAACTACTATGGAGATAATGAATTAGCGCTGTCGCCCAGTGGTGAACAGTTGTTGTTTTTTCGCAATAAATATTGGGGAAATAACCAAGTTTTTGTTAAAAATTTACTGACCAATGAGCAACGAAAAATTACTGAATTAGGCTTTTTAAGTTGGACGCCAAGTTGGACACCAGACGAGCAAAGTATTCTTTTTAGTGATAATCGCACCGGTGGAAAACTAAAGTTATTAGACGTAGCAACGGGTGATATTGAAACCTTATATCAATCGGCACAAACGATTAATTCACCCCAATTGAGTGCTTCGGGTAAGTCTATTGTTTATTCAAGTCAAACAGCTGACGTTGATATATGGCAAGGGGACTTAACGCCTAATAACCCTATAACAATGGCTGAAAATTCAATGATTAAATTAGCGATTAACTCCAGCCGTATTGATAGTCAGCCAGTTTATTCCCCAGACGGCCGTTCATTGTTATTTTTGTCGAGCAGAAATGGTGAAATGCAATTGTGGTTACAAACCCAAGACGGTATTTCATCAATAGAATCGCTACCCAGCAATATCAGGATTGACAAGTATACTTGGCACCCTGACGGTATAAAAACCGTAATAGCGTCGAGTGATAAACAACTGTATTTGTTAAATACACAAACACAAATAACATCACTTATTGAGCTAAAAGAACACAATGCTGCTTTCCCCAGCTTTTCTTCTGATGGAACCAGGCTATATTTTACCTCAGACAAAAGTGGCGACTGGCAAGTGTGGAGTTATAACTTTTTAGACAAAAGCATAGTTCAAATAACGAGAAAAGGCGGGTATCAAGTTAACGCTGATAGCACTGATAAAGGTGATGGAAAGTTATATTTCACCAAATATCGTCAAAAGGGGATTTGGCAGCTCGATATTAAGAGTCAACTTGAAACGCGCGTTGTTGACAATATTAATAGAAGTTCAAACTTTGAGCTTTGTTCAGGTTCATTATATTACTTAGTAGAGGCTGATAATATTGCGCTTTGGCAGATGAATTTGAAAACAGCTAAAACTCAGAAAGTAATGAACGTGCCACTTGATTCAAAATTCAAATTTGATCTGGTTGATGGCTGTAAAAAATTAACATTTTCAAAATGGGAAAATATAGAGTCTGACATTCTTATACTTAACCTTTAACAATAATACTCTGGTTGTCATTAATATTTGAAGTTAGCTTTATCTCGAAAACAATCGAATGCTAGAATGTTCAACTCTTTAAATTAATAGGATAAGTTATGAAATATGTTGTTTTGGTTGTAGTTATTGCATTGGTGGTATACTTTTTCACTAAAAGCTCAAATGATAAAAAAATAGCTTTTGAAAATGCAGCTATCAGTAAAGAGTTTTTAGCAAAAAATAGAGCTGTTGAAAATGTCATTGAAACGGCTTCTGGTTTGCAATACCAAGTATTACAAAAAGGCGAAGGAGAAGTGCACCCAAGCGCTAACTCAAAAGTAACTGTGCATTATCACGGTACTTTGTTAGATGGTACCGTATTTGATAGTTCAGTAGACCGTGGTGAATCCATCAGTTTTGGCTTGAATCAAGTTATAAGCGGTTGGACTGAGGGCGTTCAATTAATGGTTGTTGGCGATAAATTCAAATTCTTTATTCCTGCCAACTTAGGTTATGGTAATAGCTCTTCTGGAAAAATAACAGCAGGTTCATTAATTGTTTTTGAAGTAACATTATTAGCAATCCAATAACTGAGTAAATCTATAACCTATTGATGTCGCTAACGTAAGTTAGCCACTACACTTGTTAGAACTGAATTGTGGACTAATGGATCGTGCGCTTTTGTTTGTCCCATAGGCTTCCTAGCCAATGAGATATAGTTCCTGAAGCTTCACAGGTGTTGCAATGCCACTCAATCATGTTAATTGCGATACATCTTGCTTCAATGCTTCCCCCACAAGACAGTCCATCACCTCGGGTGTTGCATCCCAAATCAACATCAATGTGTGGCTGCTCGATGTTCTTTGAAACCGATGTTACAATTTTACTCAGAAATTTGAAAATAGGTTTTGCTTGTTCCGTAAGTTCTAGAACGTTACCTTCATCGTCAAGGAAATTTCTTAAATCTGCTTTTAACGCCATACTTTTTTTCAATCATTGAATGCTAATACATCTAAGATATAGCAGTTAAAGCTCTCGGTATATCATTTCTAGTTTAATATTATCAAGCTAGCACCACAGTTGGAGAGCGACATCAGTTTGCCCCGCCAATTATATTTACTTTGCTCGCAGGCTCACTAAGTTAAGATCAGGAATGCTGCTTGGACTGCGGTCTACTAAAGCAAATGACTTTGTATCATCCTGAACGGGTCATCGCTCTGAAGTCGATAAACTCGATGAATTCTGGAAAGTACTCGGTTTTGAAATAGAACAAGATCTGCATATGGGCGCTTTTGGAAAAACATTTGTCGCATTAGACCCTGATGGTCATAGACTACGCGTAAATATTCCAGGCCAATAAAATAAAGAAGCTCTGTAAGTGGTTTATATCGTTAGGTCTTTTATATGTCCTTCAGTTTTTTAACAGCTAACGTTAACTTAGCTACGTGATTAGTGTGTTCATTGCTGTGAAAGACAAGACACATTGCTAAATTAATGTGTCTTGTACTAATAAATCTGAGCAACTCTGATCCACCCGCTTTAAAAAATATTGGGTATATAGAGCGGGCCACTTTATGAATTTAATAGTGACAATTATTTGTTTTTCTTGTCGTTATCGCTATCTATAAAGTGCTTTTTAAAGAATGCCCATTTGGTTGAATTTCCAGGGAAGCCATGAGTACCCTTTGGGAAAAAACGGCTTTCATAAGGTATTCCCCAATGATCTAACTCTTCAATTAACTTAAAGGCATTAGTAGGGTGCACATTGTCATCCATTAAACCGTGCATGATCAGTAATTTTTTATTAGGTTTGCCAACCAAATTATGCACGTAATTCATCACACGTGAATTTTTATATCCTTCAGGATTTAACTGTGGCGTGTCTAATAATGATTCTGTATATATTGAATCATAGTATTCCCAATCGGTAGGGCCTGCGCCATTTACAGCAACATCAAATACATCTGAGTATTTGGTAATAGCAATAGCTGCCATAAAACCACCGTAGGAGTGGCCGTGAATACCCACTTTTCCTTCTGCTACATAAGGACGCTTCATAACATGTTTTACGCCATTTGCGCTGTCACCAATTTCTACGTCACCTAGCTTTCTCCAAGCGGCAGCTTTAAAGGCTTTGCCTCGACCATTTGTACCTCGGCCGTCAACTTGAATAATCAGATAAGGTCCTTTTTTGGTGTCCCAATGACCGTTTCTGTATCTATTGTAAATAGCTTTAGTATTTGGTGCGCCATAGGTTGCCAAAATAAGAGGGTATTTTTTTGAAGCATCAAAATCAGCGGGGAAGTGCAGATAACCAAATAAATCAGTTACACCATCTTGTGCTTTAAAAGTAAGAAGTTCTGTTAAGTTGTTTTCAACCTTTTTACCCTTGGCCAATACCGCTATCAACTTTCCACTGATTGAATACAATGCTGTGGTAGGGGTCGTATCAATACTTTCATACTGAGCGGTAAAATATTTATTGTCAGGTGAGATATTCGCTTTGCTGTAATGCATGGATAAAGGTGTTAAACGTTGTTGGTTTTTACCGTCAAGACCTACACTGTGCAGTTGAGCGTTTAGTGGGTGAGTGTCTGAATAAGCAGTGTAAAATAATTGGTTACCTTTCTCATCAACTTTAACTATTTTGATGACTTCAGTATCACCATTGGTCAAGGTAGTGATTTTATGACCGTTTAAGTTACGCAGCTCATAGTTTTTCCACAAGGTTTTTTCAGTTGGCCAAATAAAACGCTGTTCGTCGCTTAGAAACGTCATTCTTGGGCTGCTGTCTTGCCAAGAGTCTTGACGCTCTGAAACCACATTTCTAATCTTACCTGTGGCAAAATTTATCGCTCTTACATCAACCTGGTGATGTGATCTATCTTTGGTATTAAATAACAGCTCACCGGTACCCTTGGTAAGTTTCACATTATAAAGATACTGGTCACGCTTTTGTTCACCCACATCGAGACGTTTTTTGGTTTTCGTTTTACGGTCATAAATCTCTAAAGTAACAATCGGGTTTGGATCGCCAGCTTTGCTGTATCCTTCAGGCACCATAGTAGTGACTTTACTGCTGTTCTTGCCGAGTAAATAAAAATCTTTAACTGGACGTTCGTCAAAAACATAATAGGCTAAATAACGATCATCAGCTGAGAACCACATGCCGTGTCTTACGCTAATTTCTTCACCATAAACCCAGTTAGCAGTACCGAAACGAAATTTCATGTTACCTTCGCTGGTTACTTGGATTTTTTCGCCGGTTTTGTCGTTTTCTAACCAGACATTCCAATCTTTTGAAACGGCAAACCAATTTTCATCGTGGGACACTTCAGTCATCCACTGACGTCCTCTCGTTGGTCTTGCAATGTCTCTGCCTGCTTTTTCTACCGTTCTTGGCTTTCTGGCTACGTGCTCTTTTGGTAGTGTTGTTTTTGCAACCTTAGACTTTTCTGGTCTTTTTCTCTTTTTTTTAGGTGCTGCTTTGCCTAATTCGCTCGTTTTTAATTCATCAATTGAAAAGGAATATCGCATGCCACTATTAGCAAATTCTAGAGATTTACCATCTTCTGCCCATTTTATATCTGATATAACACCAGCTCTTGGATCATTTTGTTTTTGAGGCACTGCTTTTTTTTCAACATCCATATTGGATAATATTTTTGTTGAGCAAGCCGTTAATATAGTAACGGCTAGCAACGCAGCAGTGTAGCTAGCAGCATTTTTATTTATGTTTAACGTAAACATTAACTTTCCCTTAAAATTAATAATAATTCTTATCTAAATCAAATAAGTGCAAGAAGAATACTCTCGGACTTTAATTGAAGCAAGCATAAAAAATGGAGCCAGAAATTCCTATGTTTTTCCGTGATTTATTCATTTATTTTGCTGAAACTGGATTAAGAACTTCTTTAGTGAATCTTTTTTCTAAATATTCTTCATCAAGCGTCTTATGCCAAAGCTCTTTCTTTTGACCTTTACTCCGCGCTATTTCACCAATTCGTCCGGGGTTATATTTGAGCGGTTGCTGTAATTGATACTGAGAAATTTCATCGGTATAAGCTTCCTCAGGAGAAATTATTTTCCAACCTTTACGGCGAAGTTCATCCACCAAGTCTCCGACATATAGGGCTGAGATGTCCATTTCATGTAAAAGTAAAATATGTTTTGGGGAACGACCTAAATGACTTTTCGCCATTTCGTCATAATGCTCGATACTTTCCATCATCACTTGAACATAAAATTGGCGCATACGATTGTGGTCTATCGAAACACCTTCTTTTATTGCCTTTTGAAAGAGTGTTTCTATATACCAGTCGTAATTGTTTAATGTTACATAAGCATTTATATAACCATGTTTCTTCAACACGTCTCTCATGCCATCTAACTTTTGTTTACTATTACCTTCTCTGAGGTAAGGAAAACGGAATAGTTTTTCAAATCCTTTAAATTGACTTAGTTCTGAGTCTGCCAGTAAGAAGTTTTGGGTATATTCTTCTAAACTCATTTTATTAAAATTTGGGTGACTGTGAGTATGATTCGCGATGATATGGCCAGCTTGGCTATAGGCTTGAAGTCTTTGCACACCTTCCTTATCGAGTTTTTTACTATTAGAAAAAAAGGCTACTTGGTTAATGTTGTGACTTTTTAATTCATCGATTAATTTTTTAGCTCGATCAGGACCGTTTAAATAACCTTTAGCACTTCTGGGTGAGTCATCAAAAGTAATGGCTATTTCTTTTGATGTCGATAACGGGCTAATTGAAATAAGGAATAATAATAATAAATATATTTTCATTTGATGCCTAATAGTAAAGTTAAGGTGTTAATTTTAAGATGTTTACTTCAACTTGTTAAAAATTGGATAATTCAAATAAGCTTACAGCAGAATAACCCGATGGCGATTTATTAAATTTAGTATTATAAAAATGGCTTAATCACTTTATCAGCCTTTTATTTTATCCTGTGCTTTACTGGAATAATCCATTCAGGTGTTTTTGTATTAAAATACCGTATTTATTGCCTCTTCTAATAGTCATTTACTCAACGACTTTAACTTTATCACTACTGTCAACTCAAGGCTGCCAGTAACCTATATCATCGGACTCTTTATAAATAGAATGCGCATTGTCATAAACTTTAACTTCATGGTTGTGGGTAACAAACTTGCCACATTAGACAAGAATAATAACATTCATTTCGCTAGCCTTTACTTCCTTTATAAGTACAAGAACAGTACGGTAGTTGTTTTATTAGAATTGAGGGCTTTAAAAACAATGATATGTGGGATAAAGCCCTAAGTTATTAAAGAAAAAACTAATACAAAACATTGCTACTATTTAGATATTTATGCTGAAGTGATAATTAAGCGATGGCCGCATCAAATTTTAATTAACTTATTACTGCCTTTAATGCAGAAGTAAAACTATCGATATCTTGTCTGCTAATATCTAAATGCGTAACCAAACGCATATTATCACTCGGCGATATTATAATATCCTGCGTCTTTAGCGCTGCTGCTACTGCATAAATATCGATAGATTTATCTACCTTAACAAACACCATGTTAGTGCTTACTTGCTCAACGTTAACCTCAAAACCGGTAATGCTATTAAGTTGCTGTGCTAAATATTGAGCATTTTCGTGGTCAACTTTAAGTTTACCTACATTTTCGGTTAATGCGATTTTAGCTGCAGCGCAAAGAATACCAGCTTGACGCATACCGCCGCCAAGTACTTTTCGCCATCGACGAGCCTTAGTTATTAAATTGGCAGGGCCGAATAATATTGAGCCAATAGGGGCACCTAAACCTTTAGATAAGCACACCGACATAGTATCAAAGTATTGTGCAATTTCAGTGATATCTACATCTAATGCCGTTGCTGCGTTATAAACCCGGGCACCGTCTAAATGTAAACTTAATTGATGTTTGTTAACGAATGCTCGAAGGTCAGCCAAATACGATAAGGGAAGTACTTTGCCATTAATAGTATTTTCAATACTGACAAGTTTTGTATTGGCAAAATGTGAATCATTGGGTTTAATCGCTCGTGCAAGTTTATTTAAGCAAATGGTGCCATCTTTTTCATTTTCTATCGGTTGTGGCTGAATCGAGCCAAGTACCGCAGCACCACCACCCTCAAATTTATAGTTATGAGCCTGTTGGCCGCATAAATATTCGTCGCCACGCTCACAATGCGCCATCAGCGCTAATAGGTTTGCTTGCGTACCCGAACTACAAAATAGTGCCGCTTGAAAGCCATGGCGCTTTGCTGACCATCGTTCTAATTCATTTACCGTAGGGTCATCCCCATAAACGTCATCACCCACCTCTGCTTGAGCTATTGCATTACGCATTTTTGAACAAGGTCTGGTAACGGTATCCGAGCGAAAATCAATCATTTTTAATCCATATCTGGCTGCAAGAACAAAAGTATAAACGGTTATGTCACGGTAAAATATAGTTAAATAATACCATTAAATTTAATTTTGATAGAAATCACCTAAGCCCAATATTTATGCCGATGTTGATTGATTTAAAAAGCGATATAATTGAATGTTATATTTTTAGAGTGAACTTACCTGAGTACAATAGTAAAGTTACCGATAGTGAAATTTATTAAGTGATTATAATGAAGATTAATGAAATAGCTGAGAAGAACTATCTTTGGGTCGAAAAAATGGGCTGGCACAATAAAACGACTTTAGAAGCTCTTGCTTTAGTCGCTTCAGAAGTTGGGGAGGCTATAAATGAATGCCGAAATGAAAAACCTACTGATGCTTTTGGAGAAGAACTAGCCGATATTATTCTACGAGTGTTAGACCTTGCTCATTGGCAAGGTATAAATATCGAAAAAGAAATTATTGAAAAAATGATTAAAAATGAAAAGAGAGGCAATAGGGGAAGAGTTAAGTAATTTAAACTTAATATGCTGTTTCAGAGCAAGGGTGGGGGAGACCTTTTATATCCGAGTCTATATTTTTAGTTCTTTAACCTTGTTTCTGCCCGTATCTTTTGCCATATATAGGGCTTTATCAGCTGTTTCAATCAGTCTACGTGATGACATATTAACTGTGGGAGTTACCGTGCAAATACCAATACTAATTGTGATTACTTTCGCTACTTCTGAATACTCGTGAGGTATATTCAAGCTTTCAATAACCTGTCGACAATTTTCTGCAATCTTCAAAGCACTTTTTGTATTCGGTAATATAAGTGAAAACTCTTCTCCTCCGTATCTTGCAATAAGATCTGTAGGACGTTTTAAAGTATTTTTAAGCTGTTTAGCTACCTTTCTAAGGCAATCGTCTCCCTGAGGATGGCCATAGTTATCGTTGTATAACTTAAAAAAATCAATATCAATAATCACAAATGATAACGAAGATTTATTTCTTATTGCTAAGCGCCATTCTTGTTCAAAAAAATCATCCATACATCTTCGATTGGCTATTCCTGTTAGGCCGTCTGAACGAGAAAGTAATTCTAGTTTTTTATTGGCTTCATTAATTTCTTGGTTTTTTTCTTCAACCGTTTTTTGAATCATAGCTGCCCGTTTGGAAAGGTAATGAATATAAAGTGCAATATAAGCAGTGAAAAGAAGAAAGGATATAAAGACAGAAATAGGGAGCACATTTCGCCTGTTATTAAAGAAATCTTTAGATGGTGATGCGACTATGCTCCATTGTCTTCCCCATATTAAAGGCAGATTTTTGCTAAAAATCACCTCATCGTAAAGCTCTTTTCCATGGATAGAAGTTTGATGTAATATGGTTGGATTTAAGGGGTGTGTTTTATCTAATAAAGTAATTTGGATATTGTTCAACTCTCTCCCTTTGAGTGAACTAGCAAAAATATCACCAATTCGAAAGACTCCAAGCACAAGGCCTTGTAAGTTTTTTCTGCGTTTTTCTTCTGTTGATACCCCTCTAAATTTATAAATAGGAATAAAAGCAAGAAAGCCCTTCTGGTTACCTTTTTCTTGTACAAGTGTAATGCTCCCTGTAGCAGTGGGTTGGCCGCTATCCCTAGCGGTTATAATCGCTTGATGCCGAGTTTCACTGGAAGATAGATCAAAACCATAAGCTAATTCATTTCCGATATAAGGTTCGATAAAGTAAACCGGATAATAGGCATTTTTAATTGGGGCTTTTACCATGCTTCCTTGCACTTTTCTTTGAATAATTTCAAATTTAGGTAAATTAAGTAAGGGTTGTGATTCATAGGTTGTTCTTTCAGAGTGTAATACAAATGGTATCCATTCTAATGCTTGAATATCATTGTGGCGACTAAGGATCCTCTGGGCTTCAAAACTAAAGTGCATCCAGTCGGGTGTTGTCGAGTCACTAAACAGAATAGCGAGTGATCTGAGCGCTTCGAAGTTGATGATAATTTCTTTATGTAAAGTAGTTAGATGACTATTTATTTCTTTGTTAAACTCAGCCTTTATTTTATTTTCTTCCATTTCATATAGAAAATATCCACTAGCTACAGAAATTAGTAGACCAATCGATATAACAATAGCTAAAGCTGTGTGTGTTTGCATCGTACGAAGCATGAACTTTACCTTTGATAGTAATGCATAATTAATTTAGGCTCTGTCAATAAAAGATATTTCTCTCCTTAGATTATAATGATAGTAGTTTGCTAAAATGATGCCAATGTACAATGATGGCGTTCAGGTTTTTATTGGGAAGTTAATTTTTATTCGCATCGCTGAATCATACTCTAGGTCTTAGTTATTTTAGTTACTCATTAACTTGGTTAAAGGCAACTTGATTACGACCGTTACCTTTTGCTTGGTAGGGAGCCTCGTCCGCTCTAGCGATTAATTCAGTATTGGTTTGAAGGTTACTACCCGCGGAACAACTTAACTTTAAGTTTAATTTTTCTCACTATTAATGAAATATGGTTTATGAAACCAATTATCAGGGGGAGTTGAAATTAGCTGACGGTATCAAAAATCATCAGCCTAATTCGGTGTTTTAGAAGGTTAACTCATGAAAATACTTTTTTCATTGCCAATTTTAGTCTGTTAAATTCATACTCAAGTTGTTCAATATTCTCTTTTATTTCAAGGAGGTTTCCTGATTTACTCGCCATTTCCATATCAAAAGCTAACGCCGTTAACGCTTTGCCACCAACATTTGACGCCGAGCCTTTTATTATATGCATAATGGCCGCAGCCTGTTTAATATCGTTATTTTTAATACTGACCTTTAATTCTTCTATTTCAATAACCAAATCTTGATAAAACATTTCAGCAATAGACTTCATCAGATCTTGGTCGTTCATCAGTCGCTTAGACATATCATCATAATCAAAAACGATATGCTCATTCTCTGTTTTATTAACCGTTGCTAATGTGGAGTTATCTTCAGTTACTGGCTGAGTTATTTCTGTACTTTCGTTCGGTAACCATTTTTTAAGCATGTTGATGACTTTCTCTGCTTCTATAGGTTTTGATAAATAATCATTCATGCCGACATCTAAGCATTTTTGTCTGTCACCAGCCATCGCATTAGCGGTCATCGCGATAATTGGAATTTCGCTGTTGGTAACTTCCGACTCTTTTGATCTTATTTGTCGTGTCGCCTGGTAACCATCTAAGACAGGCATTTGGCAGTCCATAAAGACTAAGTCATGTTTGCTGACACTCTGCAATGCCGCTATAGCTTCTTTACCATTGCCTGCAAGGTCGACAGTTATTCCAAGAGCGCGTAGTAAGCCTTCTATCACTAACTGATTCGTCGCATTGTCTTCAACAACTAAAATATGCGCTTTAAACTGCACATGCTCTTTGGTGGAATGGCGAGTAACAAATTCAGGTGTTGATATCTCAATACCGGATACCATTAATAAAACATCTAATAATTCCGATTGCTGAATAGGTTTAGTAATATATCCTTTAAAACCTGCTTCTTTCATTTTTAGTGCGTCACCACGTTGAGCCTGTGATGATGCCATTATCAGTTTAGTTTGTCTTATTTGCGGTATATGTTGTATTTGTTGGCATAACTCTAAGCCATCTGTTTCTGGCATGTGCATATCTAAAATAGCCATGGTATAAGGGATATTATCTTGAGAGGCTTGTGCTAATTCTGCTAAGGCAGCCTTTGCACTATTCACTAATTTATGTGGAATGCCCCAAATTTTGTGCAGCTGATGCATTAATTCAAGGTTAGTTTCGTTATCATCAACAATTAATATTTTTTCTTTTTTTAAATCAGCACTATATGCAGGGGTATTATCTATAGTTTGAGCATTAAGTAAGGGTAAGGTAAACCAAAAAGTAGACCCTCGGCCTATTTCACTATCAATACCAATTTCGCCATCCATAAGTTCGACTAATTTTTTACTAATAGATAAACCTAAGCCGGTGCCACCATATTTTCGGGTGGTTGATGAATCGGCTTGAGAAAACTTGTCAAATAATTGTGCTTGTTGTGATTCACTTATTCCGATACCGGTATCTTTTATTTCAAAACGGAAGTGTTTTTTCTCTGCTGTTTCTTCTATCAGATGCACATAAACGGCCACTTCACCTTGATTGGTAAACTTTATTGCATTGCCAATTAAATTGGTTAGAATTTGTCTAATTCGGCCAGGATCTGCGGTTACCCACTGTTGAATAATTGGCGTAGCAGGACAAATAAATTGCAAGCCTTTCAGGTGAGCTTGAAAACTGATGCTTGCGCCAGTATCGCCAACCATTTGCCCTAAATTGAACGGGATTAACTCAAGTTCTAGTTTACCCGCTTCTACTTTTGAAAAGTCTAAAATATCGTTAATGATACTTAATAAACCTACCGCGGATGACTTTACTGTATTGGCTAATTTATTTTGCTCTTGGCTTAGTTCACTATCAATGAGTAAATTGGTCATGCCAATAACACCGTTCATTGGCGTACGGATTTCATGACTCATATTGGCAAGAAAATCGGCTTTAGAGTCGTTGGCAACTTCTGCTTGTTCCTTTGCTATAGCAAGGTTTTCAATATTTTGTTTTTGCTGAGTAATATCAGTACTAATTGAAGTAAACCCATTGATTTTTTTGTTTTTATCGTAATTAGGAACTATGGTGGTATCTATCCAGTAGAAGTGGCCGTCTTTAGCTTTATTTCGTACTTCATCATGCCAAGCTCTACCTGATAATACGATGTTATACATATCTTTCCAGTAGGACGTTGGCTGATTTTTAGAATTATGCACGTTATGCTTTTTACCAATTAACTCTTCTCTGGTATAACCCGTTATTTTTGAGAACTTGTCGTTAACATAAATTATATTACCGTGCTCATCGGTCATAGATAACAATGAATGGGCATTCATGGCAAATTTTTGATTCTTTAATGGTATAAGTACATCACTTACTCTGTTGCTTGATTCATTACTTAATAAGCGTAATAAAACGTAAAAAATAACCAGAAAAATAAGAATAAAAATGACTGTTAATTGGTAACTGCCATTTTGCTGCCATGATAGTTGTTGGTCTATAGGAACGATAACCTCTAATACGCCACGGACATCGCCTAATTCCCAGCCAACTTTTGGTGTTTCAGGGTGGCTATTATGACACTGAACACACGCTTGCTCAGTGAGAATGTCGGCAATAGCAACACGAACTATATGCTTATCATCTTTTTTTTCTATGGTGACATAAGGATCATTTGGATTATTACTAAGTTTTTGCCAAGCTTGCTTTTGAAAAGTATCAAGCTTTCTATTGGCGCGCTCTGGAAAAGGAAAAGCTGAATAAAGTTTGATTTTTAGACCACTAGACTCAGAGAGTTCGCTCAGCTCGTGGATCATGGTTGCAGGTAAAGGAATGCCATGCTTTTTATCTTTATAGTCACTTGAAATAGTTATTTGATCACTGGCTTTGAGTTTGCTCACAATGTTTTTAGTATAATAACTTCTTAATGATGAATATTGTTGAGCGGTATTTTGGGCGACTAAGGTTGCATCTTTGATAGTCGTTTCATTGAAGATAAAGGGCACTACGCTGATAATGATGATAATGCCAATAACGGATATGGCTAACAGCTGCTTCCAAAGAGATTGTATTATATTTTTTTGCATGTTTTCTTCCGTATGGTGTTAATACCTCTAGGTGAGGGACTTAACAATGCTTCATCCTTAAACAGATGGAAAAGAAAAATTTGAATATGAATTACTCAGCCTGACAAAATTAATCTTTAGAATATGTTTTTTATAGAATTTTACTGGGTCAATATCGTTTCATAAACCTAGCTTAGCTTAGCTTAGCCTTAAACTATTTTAAACCTTAATGAGTAAATTATGACAAAACAGTTTATAAGATGATTATAGATTGAAGTAGGGTCACTAGCTAGAAAACTTATATAAAGACACCTTTTGATTATTTGTATTTACTTGGCAATTATTGACTGCTTAACAGAATTAAACCGGTATTTCTTAAAATCCGAGTAAATTACTTAATCACAGTAAATCACTTATGCCTTGTATACCGAAAGGTTTTTGATTTAACTAGATAAAGCTCGATCAATAGATAGAGGAAACTGCCACGGGCTTAATGCTTTCTACACAGGAGTTGTGTCGATGGCCGGAGTAGAACACTGTAGTTTAATTAGTAACTGATTCCGTCAGTAGTGGCAATTGACAAACTGCAGACGAAACGAAACCTTAACATTGCTGTTAAGGTTTCGTTTATTCCTTTCGGAATGAATGGTGCCGACTGCCGACTGCCGACTGCCGGAGTCGAACTGGCGACCTACTGATTACAAGTCAGTTGCTAGGTGATGAAGGTGTGCTGATTTTACTGACTTTTAGTGGTGTTTGTATGGTCGATTACAACAATTAGCACCACTAAATTTTAATCAATTACACTACTAAAACGGTTGTTTTAGGTGATTTAAACCGTGTTAATTAGATATATATTGCTGTTTAACTGTGAAATTTAGTCATATGATATTTACTTTTATTGTAAAACAAATTCAGATTATTGTTTATTGGAGTTATGTACTAAACACAACTGGTTGATGAGGTGTCCGGTGTCAGGGGTTTTTACAGTCAGGTTTTAATAAGGTGCGATTAAGTTCTTATCATATTGAAATTATTGGGTATTTATACTCTGGTGTGTTTTGTGCTTAGACGGCTGTAGGTTAATAAATTACTATTTTAATGATTCCCTCACCAAAATTCATGGAAAGGGATTAAAAAGGAATATCAAATGAAGTTTAAGTTTTTAAAGGCTGCGGTAACTGGAACCATTCTTTCGGCAGCTTGTTTAGCCAATGTAGCGAATGCTGGTATTATTTTAAGCGACTTTTCTATGTCAAGTAACCACCTTTCATTTAGTGTATATGGTACTGTAGATAAAGTCGGAACAAGCTATAAAAGCCAAATTATGTTTGGATTGGTAGATAATAATGATGACTGGATGACCAGTTATGATGCTGGCTCATCGTCTTGGGTTGAAGGAGTAAGTAACTCAGGAACAATAAGTTCAACTTATAGCCTCTCAGGTAGTTGGACAGATTCTATTTTGACTAGCGGTGGTCCACAATGGAACATTGGAGACACGATGGATATATCGTTTAACTTTGTTGGAGTGTTCAATACTGCCAATTTTGATATAAATAATTTTGGTATGTCCGCAGGACTTAATCAAAATGGTAACATTGTTCCAGCCGAACTAAACCTAATAGATGGTATATCACATGATGTTCCAGAACCATCAACACTTGCAATTTTTGCATTAGGAATGATTGGTTTAGCATCACGTCGATTCAAAAAACAATCTTAATAAGTTTATAATATTCGATTATAGAAAACATCAATTGTAATGATTGGTGTTTTTTTGTTATCTAGTGATAAATCACCATAACCTTCCATATAGCCGTTGATGTAATAAGAATCTCAGTTTTATGATATCCCAATTCTTAATTACATAGCACCAAAGGATTTTGTTAAATGTTTATTTCAAGTGAAAGGGAATGAACTGAAGTTTATTGGTGATACATTTAAAAAGAGATATAACCATCCTGAAAAGCTAACTGATGAATTACAGTGGTTAATTGATGTGAAACGAGAGCTATTAGCTGAAAGGGAAAAAAGTAGAGGTAAATTAAGTTACTATAAATTCAAGTGGGTCGTTAACGCTATAGAGCATGCTATATCTGTTCTAGAAAATATTAAAGAAGATTCCCTTCAATAAAGTAATAGCAGAATAACCAGACAGATATTTCCTAAACTTATCTTTATATAAAATTACTTCGTTATTAATACACCAAACTACTTTGATAATAATCCATCTGTTTTATCTGCTATTCACTGGTAAAGTTAAACCAATTACAACCCAAACCAACGGCTATCACTGGTGCTAATACCCAGTTCGGAAATTTACACCATCAATTAACTTACCCTAATAAATTACACTCGCAGTTTTAGTGGCTTATAGATCAATGCCAATACCCTAAGCCACGGATAAAATCCTTTTTTACTCGCACAAATTAACAAATAAACGTTATATCAATAGATAAACCAATCAAAATAAGTTTATTTACCCTAGTTCAAATTAGTGCCCTAGTCAGGGTAACTCTAAAAGGTGTGTATTTCGTGCCTATTAACTTATTAGTATGACAGGTGTAAGTCACGTATAGAACGCAGAATAGGTGGGGTAGGTGGCTTTATTGGTGCTAATGAAATCTATTATAGAATTCGACCAATCGATAGATACAAAAAAGCCCTAACCGAGGTTAGGGCTTATTGCTTCCTACGAAGGAATGGTGCCGACTGCCGGAGTCGAACTGGCGACCTACTGATTACAAGTCAGTTGCTCTACCAACTGAGCTAAGTCG
>Ga0209396_1001652_pt1 | contig 24314 bp, 21 predicted proteins | sample GOMGulsemesocosm_6_FD_184638 | JGI IMG/M metagenome (GOLD analysis project Ga0209396, IMG submission 184638) | Methane-oxidizing microbial communities from mesocosms in the Gulf of Mexico - GOM8C Gulf of Mexico (SPAdes) (version 2) | ecosystem: Environmental > Aquatic > Marine > Cold seeps... | reverse complement strand
TTGACTTTCCAATTGTTCAATATCTGAAATTTGAATTGGATAAATGGTCACTTCCAGCTTCGTAGGAAAACTTTTATTTTTTGCTTTATCTACAGATACAATTGATAACTCTATAATTTCAAATGGGTTAAAAGGACCTTCTAAAGTGACTTTTTCTCCCGATGACACATCCACCATGTTTTTATTTTGTGAGCTTGAAGAAATGTTCACCTGATAGTTTAAGTCATTTTCAAGAGGTTTATGCCAAGAGAGCTTAATACTCTGAGTGCTTGCATATTCAGCTTTAAAATTGTTAATGTTAGCAGGTTTTAAATTATCAAAATTAACTAAGCCCATAGGGCTAATACGCCGTGCTATTTGTCCTTTTGTATCTATTAGTTTACCTGTAACAACACGATCAACTCCTTGCCACCTTTTATCTACGCTTATCTTAGAAGTATAGATACCAGGCTCTGTTTCTACTAGATCAAAACTTCCAATACTTTCAATTTCAATTATTGCTCTATTACCAGAATCACCTTTTAATCCAAAAGATATTAAGTCACCATATTTAAACCATTGATCGGCACCATCATGCAATACCATTTCAATTAATGGCAAAGTTGACCCTTGATACCCTTCAGGTTCTGGCATCGACTTTGAGATCTCTCTACCAAGCTCATCAGCTGCAGCAAATAAATTTTTATCTTCTAAATGAAGTGCAGCTAAAGCAGCGTTTAACAGTAGTCCCCACGGACTAGTAGATACTCCTCCCGCACGAGAAGTGATTGTTTTATCAATGTGCCATATCCTGTCGCCATCTTTAGAAATCAATTCTAAACTAACGCCTAGCTTAATATGTGCGTAAATTCCAGCATAGAAGCTCTCATAATCAGTTACCGTTCCAATTAATACAGCATCTGCACCTACAGAATCAGCAAGCTGTTGAGCCGATAGTTGGCCTTTTTGGCTTTTTAGATCAATTTCCTTATTATGAATTAATTGAAAATTCTTATTTGATAAATGGCTTTGTAGAACAGCCCTTAGTACTTTAGGTGCTTCACTTTCTGATGTAGCATTTGAAAATTTAGCTATCGCAATGACATTGGGTAACTTTTCATGGTTTATCGCTTTATCTTGACCTGAGGTCATATCTTCTATTGTTCTAATAGGTTTAGTTATTGCGATAGTCCCTTTTCTACTAACTGAACACGCTGACATCATTAATAAGATGGTGACTGAAATGATTATATTAATTGTTACTTTGCTCACCTATATCTCCTTGAATGGGTGTTTTAAGTAGATCTTTCAATGACTCTCTATTGTTATAGTATGGAATTGATGATTCGTCTTGCTTTTTAGTCTTTGTTACGGCTTTTCCACCTAATATCCAAGAGTTTTTGATTTTTTTTGTTAAAAGCTCCATTTCTAAAAGAGTGTTATCTAATTGCTTAATGGTGTTTGGTAGTACCATAAGACTCGGCTCTACATTCTTTGTTATTTTCGTCAGTTCATTTATGAGGTCTGTGGATGATTTTATCATTTGTTCTGACTCTGTGAGCCTAAGTGCCATTAATGTAATTACAGGAGTTATTTTGTTATCTAAATTGATTAGTCTTTTATCAAAAGTAATAATGGTTTTATTTATTTGATTAGAGGTATGAAGTAAAGATTTTGATAGCTTGTCAATATTAGTGAGTATTGAGTTTATTTGCTGTTCTTTTCCTGTCAAATTTGATGTTATTCCATCTATATTTGAAATAATATTTCCAATTTTTTTAGATGACTCCACTACATTAAATTCTTTTGTTAAATCTGCGAGGGATTGAGGTTCTTGAGTATGAACAAATGCACCTGGTTCGAGTTGATTCAGTTCATCACCGGGAATAAAAATCATACCTTGACCAATTAACATGGTATCAAAGCCAAGCTGAGAGTCTATTTTTAAGTAACTATCTGATTTATACAAATCCTTATATTTTGATGGCAGGCTAATTGAAATTTGAACTTTACCAGTTGTAAGTAATTCAATTTTTGATACTTTACCAATATCAACACCCGCTAGCTTCACAGGCGCACCTAAGGTAATGCCAAAACTCTGTTTTACTTGAGTTTTGAATTCTAGATATTGATTTTCAATTGTTAAACCATTTTTAAGTGTAGTTAAATAAATAAAGGCCGAAAATGCAAATATGATAAATAAACCAACAAGCTTTTCTTGCGGACTGGTTTTAAATGTTTGCGGTAATGAAAAGCTCATAATTAGTAACTAACAAGGTTAAGGTTTTTTATCTCTAATCTTCGGTCTGAAAAGTCATCTACATCTCCAGCCGTAATTGTCATAATTAAACTTAAGTTATTATTTTTTATATATCTAACTAGTTTCATTAATACTCCCGACCTAAGCTTATCTGACATACCAGATTGTATTTCATCTAATAAAATGATTTTTGGGTTTGATGAGAGTAATCTTAATAGGTTTGCCAGACGTAGTTGAACATCATTAAGCTGATATGGGTATTTATCTAACAAATAATGAAGATTAAATTCTTTAGCAACACTCAAAATTTTATTTTCTATCGTACTATCTTTAAACTGCGTATGAAAAGTCAAAGGCAGCTTACAATTTTCTTTAACTGTATACATAGATAATAGTCCTTCACTTTCAAATTGCATCCCAACAGTTTGAAAAAAAGTAGAATTATTTAAATTTTCAGACGAGATACCTTCATATAAAACAGTGCCTGAATTAGCTATTAAAGTATGATTACATAACTTTAATAAACTTGAGCCACCGTCTAAAACACCCGTTTTAATTACCAATATTTCATTATAATCTAATGCTAAATTTAAATTTTTAAAAACATGATTTTCAGCGAATTGTATATTTATATTATTTAACTTAAGTAAGTGGCTCATCTATATGCAACCACTGATAACAATATGTTTACAGTAAATAAAATAATAAGTTGACTTGTTGTTGATGTTGATATGGATCTTGAAATACTTGCAAATTTTGGTTTAACTGATGCACCATAATATATGCAAGTTAGTCCAATAAATAACCCTGCTATTAATGCCTTTGAGGCACTAATAATAACTTCATTAAATGAAATCTGCTCTAGAATAGTCAATAAAAAATAATTGAGTGAAACCGTATCTGTCTGTAACAAATACATTATGACCCATGATGAAAAGATACACACAAGGTCAAAGTAAAAAAACATTAATAATAATGATAACGGAAAAGCGTAAAATACAGGTAGCAATAATAAAAATACAGGAGATATTTTTATAGCATTTAATACTTCTAGTTGGTTATGTTGCTTTAAATACCCCATTTCTGCAGTAACAGCATTTGCAGACCTGGCAATTAATATGATACCCGAGATAAGTGGGCCAATTTCCCTGATTATTACCAGTACAAATAATTTTGCATAATAATCAATAAATCGGGTGTTTTCACCAAGAATTGAGTATGTAAGGGACATCATCAAAACACCAATTAATATGGCGATTATTGTATTTATATAAGTCGCTTTAAGTCCTGTGTTATACAGCTGTCTTATAAACAAATTCCAGAATATCGTAAATTTGTTTTTAGAAAATAAACTAACAGACATTATCAGTGATTTAGTCAATAGGCCAAATAAATCAAATAACATGTTAAAAAGGCTTAATACGACATGACCAAGTTTACCTAGCAAAGCCATTAGATTGCCCCCAAGTAAAGAGTTCTTTCATTTTTAAAGGCGTTTGTGCTAAGTCATAATATACTAAAGCATCGTAATAAAAACTTTCGGCTGCTATCACTTCCTTTTGAGATAAAGCAATATTACTAGCAATGAAGAGTGAGTCTGCTGCGAATTCCCATTGTTTTAATGTAATAAAAATTTCAGAAGCTTGAGTTAATGAATCAAGATTAAAATAATGTTTTCCTTTAATAAATAGAGCTCGAGCATAGTGTATCTTAGAAGAAATGAGCATTTGCATTTCTTTATCGCTTAGGAGTTTTTGTTGTAATAGTTTTAGTATTATTTTTTGTTTTTCAGATTTTGTAATATTTGATAGTTTATGTAACCAATATTCACTTTTATTTAAGTTATAATTTATCGCCGCAGCATCAAATATTTGAGAGTCTTTTTCTGTTTTCAGCGCCATAGACCACATTACAATACAATATAAGTCAGAGCTAACATCGTTTAGACATAAATATTCATATGAAACATAAGCATGTTCCCAATCCTTGTGTGCTACAAAGTATTTACTTGCCTTCTTTATCCCTATTAGATTTTTATTTTCTATATCACTTTTAAAGCTAGAAATCATTTCAAAATCAATAGTTCCCATATGGTTCTTAGAGCATGAAATAAGAATAAATAATAAGCTAAGACAAATTGTTTTTTTTAGCATCTTGTTGGATCATCCGCTTTAAAACGTGAAAATTATCTTCCGTATTTACATATAAGTCTAAAATATTTACAGCTTCTTCTGTTGTCTTATGTTGCAGCATAAAGTTAAGGCTATGGCGTAAAGGTTTTAAAGAGTTATTACTAATTTGTAGCTCTAGTAAATCAGCAAAATCATCATAATCACCTTTTAAAAATAAAGTCTTTGATTTTCTTTCAAACCGCCACTCAGTAAATCGCATTAAGTATCGATTCATCACAGATGCGAGTAAAAATGCAAACGCCATTGCGACTAAATCGCCAAGTTTATCAAATGAAATTTCTTCAAATTGTTTAGCTTGTTCACTTATAGTGGCACTGTTTGTTGCCCTGATAACTTCAATATAACTTTTGGCTACACTATTTAGCGGATTAATTTGTAGTGCACGTCTAAATTTTAATTCAGCATCTTTAAACTGTTTACTTTCATATAATGCTTGGCCGTATAGTGCAAATAAAACATCATTATCAGAGTAGTGTAGGGTGACATCAGCTAAATACTCTTCAGCATTTTTAAATTCACCTGCTTCAACACTTATTTGTGCTTTTACTATCGCAACTTTTAATGAATCAATAGCAAAAGAATTGAAACTGTAAAAGTTAAATACGATTAACAAGTAAAATCCTTTATTCATTGTGCAACGACTATCATTACACTGGCTTTATCAAGTGTCTTGGCTATATAAGCATTTGATTTAATAAATGCAGCCACATCATCGGATACAACAAGATCAGAACTTCTAGATTTATAAGTTCCAATGGCTTTTACAATATAAGGTGAATAAGCAACACGTTTATTTTCCACTGCATTATTCACATTAAAATCATACGATACAGGCCGTTTTTTAAATGCTTCGCTATCTAACATTTCTGCAGTAGGGTAGATCACTTTGCCATCTTTAGTTCTCAACTTTGGAATTGTAGCTAATTGAAATTCAGTCACATCTTGCGCATCAATTAATAAACCTGAAAATGATGTTGTGTCTTCTAACGCTAAAAGCTTAGCGTTAATATACTCTAACGCCTCACTGGGCTCATTTTTAATTTTATTTTGCAACTCTCTTAGGATAGAAACGATATTTTCAGAATTTATAGATTTATTTAAATCACTTGCATAAGCATTACTCATAACGGCCCAATTTGAAGCTGTTAACAATTCACTTATTGCCACTTTTAGTTTTGGTAACATATTGAACGATGTAGATGAATCTCTATTGTTTTTGTTTGATATTGTTTCAATCAAATTACCATCCATTTTTACTTCTATTACAATCTGAGCAACTTCATTTTGGTAAATATCTTTTATAATCAATGCACCTTTAACAACGGCATCTAGCTTAGTTTTTATGATATCTGAATGGGCTTCCAAATCTTTAATTGTTGTTTCTGAGCTCACTCTTACACCAGATAATATTTCAGCTAAGTTTCTATAAGCGTCTACTTGTGCCGCTCTTCTTGCCAGTAACCTCTTTTTCCTATTGGGTACTTGTTCACCGGCGACTCCATAACCGCTGGCAAAAACGGTTCCTTTAGTCCAATTAATTCCGCCAGTTTCACTGCCTTGGATCACATCTTGAGCTTGTAAAGAAAGACTAATTAATAACAAATTAGTTAAGAGTACCCTTATAAATAATGTTTTCATTTAAGCTCCATTTATTAGCTATCAAAATGTTCGTATTTGGTTTTTCTTGAAACTATTTTTTTTAAATAGTTCTTAGTTTCCTGTGCAGGTAAATTACTTAATAGGTGGTTGTATACTTGCTCAGGAGTCATATTATTAATTGCCTTGGCTGCTTTACTGAGATTTTTTTCACCCGTAAAGGTTTTTGCCAAGTTTCCCACTCCGGTGTTATAGCTTGCAACTGCACAATAAAATCGGGATGTTGGGTCTTGTATTTTTCGTAAATATCGACTTTGTAGTAGTTTGAAATATGCTGTACCTAGTTGTAAATTATTAGTTTCGTCAAAAAGGTAATCGGGAGATACTACTTTTTTTTCTCCGTGCACAAAATTATGGGCATCGATCCCTGCTGTTTTTGGAACTAATTGCATTAAACCAAATGCAGGTACAGCAGAGACGGCTCTGGGATTGAAACTTGATTCAGTTTCTACTATTGCGAGTATGACGGAGATAGGAACACCATACGAAGTCGAAAACCGCTTGATAGTATCAAAGTTTTGCTCCATTAATATTTTCTGATAATCATTAACAAATTTCATAGACATTCTAAGAATTGAGTCATTGCCTTTTTTAATTAATTCTAATTTCACCCCCGTTTCCTTACTTGAGATGCTATTGATTATTACCTCAGTAGGTTGCTCATGATTTTTTGCCTTTATAACTGTAAATTCATTATTTACACTGACATTATTCTTAAAATCAGTTTGATTTTTTTTGATAACGGGTAATTCTTTGAAAACGATTTTTTTAACAATGTCTACCTTTGGTAATAACGCATTTAACGGGTTAAATCGCTTTACTTTTGAATGTTTTATATTAATACCCTGATCTTCTAAGTTATCATTAAGCTCTTTTTTAAATACATCAAGTTTTTCAATATTCACATTATCTTTTGAAGTTAAGGTGCCTGCCATTTTATTAATATTATTTTTAGCCAGAGTTAAATCTTTACTTTGTACTTTCGTTTCAATTATTACTTCACCTTTTTCGTAGTTGATAATTGAACGTGTTTCTAAATTTTTGGTATAACCAACCCAGGTATTTTTAGTGGGTAAACGGATGTTATTTGGCCACTTTACAGATATTTTTTTTGTAACCCCTTTAAATGCATTGTCTATCGCCTTTGAATAAGCCTCATATATTGCGTCAATTTGATCTGTTTTGTCTTTAAATTGCTTATCGAGTAATGTATCTATTTCATCAAATGTTAAGTCTGGTGGTGTTTCAGCATTTGCTAAATTAAAAGTAAAAAAGACTAAAACAAAGTAAAATGTAGGGTTAATTTTATTTATCATCTAAGCTTTCACTTATTAATTTAATTGAATCCCTAGATTTACAAATATCAGATTCATTTGTTAAACATAATCCCAGAGTTACTTCCGCCACAAAACTGCCATCTTCAGGCTTTACATTTTGATTAATAATAAAAGCCCCTTTAATCAAACTTTTTACCCTCGTTGCTATCACGTCACTGGTGACTTCATAATCTTCTACACTTGTACCTGCACTGAGTTGCAATCCTTTTGTAGTTTCTGCCATTTGCCTTTGTGCATCTAATTGAGCGGCCCTTTTGGCCATCATTTTAGCCTGAAAATCACTTGATGTTTTAGCTGGGTCTACAGTTCCAAATCCTTTAACTTTTAAAATGCCAGCGGCTTGCGCTGCATAAATATTGTCAGTAATAAATAGTAATGAAACTAACAATAAAATGACATTATGGATCTTTTTTAACATGTTCCTTTCCTTTCATGTACCTGATGACTTTAATTTCAAATCTTAAGTTAGATAAGCTAAGTAAATACATTAGTCTATAATTAAAAATATAGTAAAAAATGCTCATAAGTGTAGCTAAACTAAAATTGTTTATTAATTAAATTATGGAAATGGAATAACATGGTTCAATATCACCGTAAGAGATTCAAAACATTCATATTCATTTTTCTGTGTTTAGTTTCGTTGAATACTCAATCAAAAGTGATCGTTGCAAAGGGTATAAGTGACATAGTTAAAGGTGAAAAAGCAAAAACCAGAAATATAGCTTTAAATAATGCAAAACGTGCGGCTGTAGAGCAAGTAGCTGGGGCTTTTGTACAATCAAGAACATCTGTGAATGACTTTGTTTTTGCACAAGATAAAATTTATAGTTCTTCTTCTGGCAATATATCTTCTTATGTAATTTTATCTGAGGGTGTTAATAACTTTGATGCCTATGAAGTAGAAATAGAAGCAAACGTAGATGTTCAAGAACTACTATCTGATATAAAACAAATTTTAAAAGTGAATGGTTGGAGTAGAAAACCCAGAGTTTCTATTGAGGTAAACAGCAACAATCCTTCGGCAGGAACCAATTTAAAATCAACTTTAACATCTAAGCTAAATAAAAATGGTTTTGAAGTATTTGATCAGAGCCAAAGAGTTCAAGCTGGATTTATTATTGTCATGGATGTAAATTTTCAAACCAATAAAAGTGATTATCAAGGAATAACCTTAGTATCTAATAATTTATCCGTTGTTACAAATTTAAAAAGAAAAGGGGATGGACAAATTATAGCAAGTTCAAGTGTTGAAGCATCAAAAGCGGGTAGCAATCAATCTAAATTAATTAAATCTTTATCTAAACAGCTAATTAGTAAAACTTGGTCTACATTAAAAAAGGAAATAATTGAATTTTGGCAAGATGAGCAATTCATTGCACGGTCAATATATTTGGACCTTCAAAATTTAAGGTCTTATAAACAAGCAAAATCATTTTCTAATTCTTTAAAGCAAAGTGTATCTGGGATGTTAGATATTGAAATTGTTAAATATGAAAATGAAGTAGGCAATTATTTATTAAAATATAAAGGATGGCCAGAGCAACTCCATTCAGAGATTTTAGCCGGTCCTTTAAAAAATGATTATAGATTAGAACTTATAAGCGTTGATTCAAATAACGTAACTTTTAGAATAAATTAGGGATTAATATGTTTAAAAACAAATGGCTAATTCTTACAGTTGTGATGTCGATATTACTTGGTTGCCAAACAACAACAAACAAAGGGAAAAAGGAATTCGATATTTCACAGCAATTGATGGCATCACAAAAATATACAGAAGCAGTGTCTTACCTTAAGCTAGCAATCCAAAAAGAACCAAAAAACGAACAATACAAAAGCGTTTTGGCAAATGCAAAACAAAAAGCAGTTACACAATTATTAAACGAGATAGAACAATTATTAACAACACAAACATTGAATAAATCAAATATTGATTTAGCTAAATCATTATTAATAAAATCAAAAAAAATCGACTCTCAGAATAGTCGTTATTCACAAAGTCAATCTTTAATATCAAACAACGAATCTAAATTATTATCACAAGTTAAAAAACTACATCAAAGTGTCAAGTCAAATATTTCAAATAATGAATGGGTTAGAGCTAACTTTACGATTAAAAAGTTAACTAAATTATATCCAAATTATGAAGATTCTAGTTTGTTAATTCAAAAGATAAAAATCCAAGGCAGTCGATTTTATTTGAATAAAGCAACAGATGCTTTTGTAAAAGATGACTTTAAAGTTGTTTTAGAAAATGCAAGAAAAGCAATAACAGTAAACCCAAACAATCAAAAAGCGAAACAACTAATTCAAAATACAAACAAAAAAAATAACAAAGAATATTTTATTAAATTAGCTGAGCAAGCAAAAGAGCAGCTTAATTGGCAGCAAGCATACAACTCCTGTGAAAAAGTATTATCTTATGATCGAATAAATCCTTTATGCATTGAACTTATGCAAGTAGCTAAAACACAATGGAGTGATTCATTACTCAGTCAGTCACGTCAATTTATGGTACAAGGATACTTAGCTAAAAGTGCAGATAAATTAAAGCAAGCTCAGAAACTAAACTCAGGTTATGAAGATAATAAATTAACTGCACTTAAAAATTCTTTATCACAAAAAATTGATAACACAGCAACTGATTTAGCCGAACAAAGAAAGTATGGCTCATCTTGGTATCTACTAAGTTTAATATCTAAGTTTAACCCTGACTATGATGACTTATTTAAAAAAAGTAAATTAGTGGAAGACTCTATTGTTGAACGTGTAAAAAAATCTATCGCAGTATTTGATTTTAAAAGCCCGTCTTATAATACTGATTCCGGGGTTTTAGTTGCAAACAATTTAATTTCTAATTTATTTAACAGCGCAAGTAAAGATATCAACATATTAGAAAGAGAAAACCTAAAGTCTATTTTAGAAGAAATGAAGTTAGGTCAAATTGGTGTTGTTTCAGAGTCTACGGCTCAAGAAATGGGACGTATTTATGGAATTGACATCGCAATAATGGGCAGTGTTTTACTCTATAAAGTTGATGCAACAGACTCTAGAAGTTCAAAAACAGTAAGATACAAAGTAGGTGAAGAGATATCTGATAATATTGACTATTTGAATTGGAAAGCGATGAACCCAAATCCTAAAAAAGAAGAACTCAGAAGTGCTCCGAAGGCAAAAATATTAACACCTAAATATGAAGAAAAAGAGTATGACGTACAACATATGAAGAAAGTTGGTTTTATACAATTGTCTTTTCGAATTGTGGATGTGGCGACTGGCGCAAATACACGTGTAGAAACTATAGAAAGAAAAAAAATAGTACAAGATCAATCTAATGAAGGAATTAAAGATGCTAACGTAAAGTTTGATCCACTAGAAATTCCAACAGATACAGAATTATTACAACAAATGGCTACCGAGGTAGTAGAGGAGCTATCAAGAGAGGTATTAAAACCATTAAGAAATTTAGAAAAAAAATATTTTGAAAAAGGTGAAGAGTTTCTTTTAAAACGAAAGGAAAATATAAATGCGATAGAGCAGTTTGTTGATGCTGTATTTGATGAAAAGCTTAAAGCTTCAGTAGGGTCTCCTATTACCATACAATCAAATAAATATTTACAATCGATCGTTGAAAATCACCGTTTTAATTAATCTTAAGGTTAAACAATGGAACATACATGGACTAAAATTGTTTTAATTGTATTTTTAATTTTAAGTAAAACTTCATTTGCTGATACACGCAGTTCACTTGCATTATTTAACTTAACGCCTATTAGCATGGATGCGATAGGCGCTGATGCAGACTTACTTTTCTCTTTAGAGACTGAACTAGACAAATCACAATCAATTTCAGTGATGTCCAGAAGAGACATGGAAGCAATTCTATATCGAATTGGAGGCGCTCAGGTTTCAGATACTAATAAAATCATGTCCTACGGTTTAGAATTAGGAGTCAATTTTGTATTAGCTGGAGAAATAGATAAGACTGGCAGTATAGTAAAAATTAACATTAAATTAGTTGATATTTCAAATAATAGAGTAAGTCAAACATGGACCGAATCATATAACGGCCGAGGTGATATTCTTCAACGGTCGAAACTGTTAGCTAAGGCAATTGAAAAAACGCTTATAGAATCATCTCAACAAATAAACATAAATGACACTGATGTTAGTGCATTTGATTATATAATAGACCTCACTGCAAAATCCATTGATACTGGAATCCAAATTAATTGGAAAATCAGTATTGATATTTCAGTATTATATACAAATGTATATAGAGGGACTTCCAAAAATGGACCATATGAATTTGTTGCGAGTGTTGAAGAAACACAGTTTTATGATGAAGTTGTTGGTACTTTTTATTATAGATTAGATTTAGTATTAGAGGATGGTAGAGAAATAAAAGGCACTAAAACAGTCCGAGCCAAATCATCTTCTAACGAGGCTAAAGTAGACTTAAGCCTTTCGCCCCCCACTATTATGAATCACAATCAGCTTGTAAATGGCATTAAAATCGATTTTATACCTCAATTAAACAATCAAGGAGTGAAAGGTTATAATTTTTATCAAAAAATGTCTGATAATACTTGGTTAAAAGTTCATTCTATAAATAAAGATAAAAAGTTAAACTACTCAATTGTATTAGACAAAAATTTCAAACCAAAAAATCATTACTCATTAGCTGTTACCGCTTTTAGCAATCAAGGTGAAAGTACACATTCAGCACCTATCAAGTTTACAATACCAGATTTAATTGTACTCAGTAGTGATCACAAACAACAATTAAGAGCTGCAAACCTATTTTGGAAGAAATCAAATGTGGGTACTGGATATAAAGTTTATCGAAAAAAATCTTTAGATGATGATTGGAAAATAATCAAAATAATTACAGATACCAATAAAAACGAATACTTAGACAAAATAGGTTTAGAAGATGGCCAAGAATACATATATACAATCACCTTAGTAGATGAATTTACAGAATCCCCCAGATCACAAGAAATTAAAATATTAACTAAACCTACAGCAAACGCACCTAACCAATTTATGACTAAAGGAAATTTAGTTAAAAAAGTAGCTTTAACTTGGCAATCAATTAATGATGTTGATATCTCTGGATATGTTATTTATAGACATGAAGGTATGCTTTCTGATGGAACACGCTTAACTGAAGTTGCGTTTATTGAAGGCTATAAATCTAATAATTATATTGATGGTCGTATTAACGCCTTAAAAGATGGACAAGACTACCATTATGCAATAGCGGCAAGAAACTTATTTTCTGCTGACGGAAAATTAACACCGACTCAAACAATAACAACAAAACCTTTGCCCAAATCTCCCGTTAAATTAACTTTATCAACAACAAAAGCTGCTATTTTAATTAAGTGGGCTCAAAATCTAGAAACCGATTTAAAACATTATCGACTTTTCCGTAAGTGGAATAATGAGCCATGGCAAAATATAGGCGATGTCACTGACACAAGTTTAGAAGATACAAACTTAAAAGTGTATGCTAAAACCTACTACAAAGTGAGCGCAATAGACTTAGATGGACTGGAAAGTAAACACTCAACTACCAAAGAGGTTTTAAGTCCGTTGAAGTTATTCTTACAAGTAAAAGAAGATATGCTACTAAGAACGATTGTTCTTTCTTGGCAGTCTGTCAAACATATAGATGGCTATAAACTGTACCAAAGAAACAAAACAAACCTTACTTGGAAATTAATTAAAACTTTAAAAAACGCATCTCAATCTGAATATAAAGATTTTGATAAACGAAGGTTAAAAGATGGCATTGAATATGAGTATAGATTATCTGCATTTGATAAATATAATGAAACAACTTTTTCTAATATCGTAATTGGTAGAACAAAAGCGTTACCTACTTCGCCTACTAATTTCATTGCACATAGTGGTAATGTAAAGTTCGTTAAATTATCTTGGGATAGTTCTAAAGATGCTGATAACAAAGGATATTTCATATATCGAAAAAACAAAAGTGGAAAATTTGAAGAAATAGAAAAAATAACAAAAATTAATATAAATACTTATATCGATGATGGAGAAGCCTTCACTGATTTATCCGATGGTACTAAATATGAATATAAAATTGCCACCTTTAATAAATACTCTGTTATAGGACCATTTTCTCAAATTATTAGCGGTACAACAAAATCTATTCCTGAAACGGTCAAAGATTTAACTATTGAAAAAGATAAAAATGGCTTAATGCTATTTTGGCAATCATCATCAAACAAAGATATTAAACAGTATCAAATTTACAGAAGTAAAAATAAATCTTGTTCTAGTATGAAAAAAATAGCAAATATAAACCCAAATGAGGATGTATATTTAGATACTAACATCGAATCTGGTACACAGTATTGTTATAAAGTTATAGTAACTGATACAGATAAACTTCAAAGTAAGTTTTCTCTTCCTGTATTGTTCAAAACCTTACCTATGATTGAGGAAAGTAAATGAAGTTAATTATAATTTTGTTATTCTTTATATTGAGTCCTTTTCCTTTATATGCTGATTTATCTCATGCAAATAAAATGACAAAAACGCCTGAATACAACAAAATAAAAAAAACGTATGAAAGATGTGTTATTCAAAAGGGAATTGAATTTGTAAAAGTGAGTTCACCAACTGAAGCAATACAATATGCGCCTATAGCATGCAAAAGAGAGCTTCTATCAATAAAGCAATTCTTTTTATCGAGTGCCTTTAAAAATGAAATAATCAATGCCTTAGTTCAATCAGTTAAGGAAGGCGCTGAAATAGATTTAGTAAATGCCGTATATAAAGAAAGGCTAAAATATTTTTAATTTCGTTATTTAATTACCTTATATAATTTATAGTAGGGGAGTAGAAAATGAAAGAATTGCAGTCTTTATTAGATGAGTATTTCCACCAATCTAATGATGAGACAAAGTCTGAAATAGAAGAAGTTATTTGGTCTAAATATGGTGTATGTGGTCATATCATGATTATGGATATGTCAGGATTTTCATTGGTAACTCAAAGGTATGGTATCGTTTATTATTTGGCTATGATAGAAAAAATGAGACGTACTGTAAAACCCCTTATTGAAAAACACTCAGGGGTTTTAGTCAAATTTGTTGCCGATAACGTATTTGCTTCTTTTCAAAGCGCAGAAGATGCGATTAATACCGCAATTGATATTAATACAGAATTAGCCAATATTAATAAATTATCAACCAAACAATGGGATATTTGCGTATCAACAGGTATAGATTTTGGTCGATACTTATGTACTGATGACGGTGACGTTTTTGGAGATGCTGTAAATTGTGCGAGTAAATTAGGTGAAGACATTGCGCATAAAAATGAAATTTTAGTGTCTCAGAAGGCTTTTAGTACAGTCAAAGATACTGATTCCTTCCTTGCAGAGCATGTCAGGTTTAAAATTTCAGGGATTTCATTAGAAGCATATTCTATTTCAACAAAATGAAAATATTTGAACATTAGCGGTTTTTTTTGTCGATATAGTCTAAAATAATAGGCTCATTTAACTTCTTAAGCGATCTTATGACAAAAGAAATGGACAAGTTATTATCCAAACATAAAAAGTTAATTCACTCTGAAAACCAGAAAGTATTATCACATGTACAAAGAGAGTCATCTGAATGGATCCATAATACGGTCATGATCCAAGGCTGTGATGTCCCTTTTAAATACAGTAGAAAAAAACGATATAAAAATTTAAAAGGCGCAGTTGTAAACCTTACTTATTATCCAACTATAGAAGTTATAGCTGGTTTTGAAATGGAAATAATGAAAACAACACGTATTAAAATATCTTAATATAAAAATTTACATATTAGTTTGATGTGAGTACTGTAATTTTATAAAGATAATTTGTAAACTTCATTTATATTCTTTTTAGCGTGATTTGTTACTCGTTATGTTTTTTTCACTTTTAGATACATTCGCCTTAATTTGTTTTATTTTTTGTTGGTCTGGTTACACATATTTTGCACGTAAAAAAGCAAAAAATACTGATTGTATTGCAAGAAGTCTGCATCAGCATAGAATCCACTGGATGACGGAATTAATGCATAGAGACATTCGAGTCGGAGATGCTGCACTCTTAGCTAACCTTGAACGAAATATTGCTTTTTTTGCATCTACTACTTTACTTATCATAGCAGGTGTTTTAACCCTTTTTGCTCAGGTAGATCGACTTGAGTCTATCATCGCCTCGCTGCCTTTCGCACTTAACGCCAATCATTTTACAATTCAAATAAAACTAAGCTTATTAGTATTTATATTTGTCTTAGCATTCTTTCAATTTACTTGGTCAATGAGGCAATATGGCTTTGTTAATGTAATGATAGGTGCCGCTCCCATAGATTTAACTGAAAACAAAAAACACTTAGTCAGTTATGCAATAGAAATGGCGGTTGTGCAAGATCAAGCAGCACATTCATATAATTATGGTCTTCGGTCATATTATTTTTCGTTAGCTGCTTTATGTTGGTTTTTTCACCCTGTTCTTTTTATTATTTCCAGTTTATTGGTATCTTATACTTTATATAGACGAGAGTTTAAATCAAAAGCAGTTCGTGCGATGACAAGAGCTAAATTGTATTTAAAACAATAATAGATAAGTCAGTTATGTTATATAGTTTCAATAACATAACTGACTATTTCAATATGAGATATTGAGGAAGATAACTTACTATGTTATAGTTCTTTCGATTTTAAAACTTTATTTAGGTGTTTGTTTTTAGATGTTGAAAACAAAATTATTATTTTTATTAGTTACATTATTAATGTGCCAGCCAATGCTGGATTTCATTGATGTGCAACATCATAATGAAAAATTTAATCAAACATCTCAACTTCTATTTCAACAATCTAAATTAGACACTCACTGTAAAGAAAATGGTGATCACCAACTTCATGGCTCTGAGCATAAAACAATATCTCAAGACCTAGATGAACAAAAAGACTGCTCTCACTGTTACAGTTGTCATGTTAGTATTTATCTGCCTCATGTTATAGGTCATTCTGATATAGTGTTAAACCCTAACGCATCCCAAACGTTAAGAATTTTTTTTAACTCTGAAAATATTGCTCCTGAACAACGCCCTCCAATAGCTTAATCAAAGTTAGTCTTAATAATGTTAATTATTGACTAAATCATAAATTTCAAAAATAACTTGTATTTATAAACCACAAATGATCTTGCTTTTTATCCCTTACATGGGATGAATGAGTTAATCATTTCTGGTAATGATTAAGAGAAATAAAATGAATTTAAAAAAGAAGATAACTTACCTTACTGGTTTGTTATTACCTGCTTGTTTAATAGTAAGTAGTGCATCAGCAGATCAAAACGTAAAACAAACACAGGTGATTTGGTTTGAAAACCAAATAATGCAACATCCAAGTATGATTGCAGCAAAAGCACGCCTAAATATGCAACTGTCTTTGGCAAATGCTTCATCTCAGCCAATATACAACCCAGAACTAACAAGCAGTTATGACCGTGAAGGTGATGGTAATAATTACACAGTTGGATTTAATCAAACAATCGACCTTTGGGACAGACGAGCAATTTTGATTGAACAAGCAAAGTTTAAAAAGGTTGAAGCAAAACAAAATTATGCCGAAAGTTATCAAGAAACAATCGCAAATGCATTCATCGCATTAATTCATTATCAAAGCGCTAAACACAGACTAGATTTAGTTAAAGAGCAAGAAATACACATGGATGAACTTATTGATGAAATTAAAAAGCGTCAAAAAGTGAATGAATTAAGTGAACTTGATTTACAGATATCTCTATTTTCTATTTCGACAAAGTTAAATGAAACAGCCTTAGCCTCCGTACAGTTTTATAATGCACAAGCGCAGGTTAAAGCCATTTTACCTAATTGGAATGAGACAAGTGATATTAATGTTGAAGCATTATTAAAAAGTAATAGTTTCGATATAAAGTTACCTGATCATCAAACTCTCTTAATGTTGCCTAAATTGAAACAAGCATACGCAAAAATGAAAATTGATGAATATCAAAATCAATTAGAAAAACTTGAATCCAAATCAGATCTAACAATAGGTCTAACTACAGGTCAATCAGTAAATGAAAATACGATTGGCATCAATTTTACATTTCCTCTAAATATCAGAAATAACTTTACCGATAAAGTTGCGGCTAGCACAAGTAAGCAATTAGCGTCTCAAGCAAACTACGCATCAATGGTTATTACAAAAACGAGTCAAATAAAAGCAGCAAGATCTGTTATGAAGCAATACATAAGACAAGTTAAACATTGGAAGCGTCTAACTGGAAACTCAGGCCAACGAAGTCTTAATTTAATTGAGAGTAAATGGGATGCTGGAGACATGAGTACCACAGATTATTTGCTCGTTTTACAGCAAAGAATTGATGGTTTAACCGCTGCGATTACACTTAAGCAACAAGCCAAATTAGCAACAATTGATTATTTAAAGCTAACAGCGCAATTAGCTTTATAAAATAAAAAATCATTTTTTATAGAATCAATTTATTAAGAATTAGTTAAGGAAATACAAATGAATAAAACAATATTATCAATCTTAATCACAAGTATGTTTGCATTTACATCATTAAATACATTTTCATCAGAAAACGACGAGCATGACGATAATGAATCTGGAATACGCTTCACAGCTGAGCAAATGTCCATCAGTAATATTCAAGTCGCAGTGCTAATACCACAAAAAGTAGACTATACCTTATATGCTCCGGGTGAATTAAAAGCCAATGGATATACGAGTTATTCTGTATCTCCAAGAGTTGACTCTATTGTTATCAAGCGTCACGCAATTTTAGGTCAGCATATAGAAAAAGGTTCTCCATTAGTCACGCTTTTTAGTGTTGAAGTTGCCAATGCACAAGCTGCTTACAGACTTAGCTTATCAGAATGGAATAGAGTTAGAAAATTAGGTAAAGCGACGATCACTGAAAAAAGATTCATGGAAGCTAAAGCTGAGCATGAAGTTGCATATAGCACTCTTAAAGCATATGGATTGTCTGAAGCTGCTATAAGAAAATCAACCGCATCAAAAACTGAAAATTTAGGTCAGTATACTTTATATGCTCAAACACAAGGTGCAGTTTTAGCCGACTATTTTTTACAGGGTAAAAGAGTAATTGCTGGTGATGAACTTATGTTATTAGCTGATGAACATCAACTTTGGGTTGAAGCACAATTACCTCCAAATAGTCTGACAAATATTCCTGAAGGTACAAAAGCAAATATATTAATTGATAATCAAGTATTTAATGCTGTTGTGATCCAAGAAGGCCATACCATAGATCAGCAATCTCGTACTAGAACCATTCGACTAACAGTAGATAATGAACAACATAAATTACATCCAGGTATGTTTACTGATGTGAATTTCTTATTCAATGAAGAACAACCCGTTATGACTGTTCCTGAAACTGCATTAATGCGTGGTGCAGATGGAGATTGGTTAGTTTATGTTGAAGATCACCCAGGGGAATTTGAACCAGTAGAAGTAGAACTTGGTCGTACTTTTACTCAAGGGCGAGAGATTATTGGCATTAAATCTGGTGCTAAAGTTGTGGTTAAAGGTGCTTTTTTTGTTGCATCACAAATTGCTAAGGGCGGATTTGACCCGCATAACCATTAATACGTGAAAATAAATACTTCCGAATTAGCAAAAGGTGAGGTCTCACCTCACAGCCATTAAAATTTAAGGCAATTTATGTTTAACAAAATAATAGAATCGGCCATCAATAATCGTTTAATAATAATATTGGGCCTAATAGCATTAGTAATATCATCAATATTTGTGATACCAAAGCTAAATTTAGATGCATTTCCTGATGTAACAAATGTACAAGTTTCAGTTAATACTGAAGCACCAGGATTAGCAGCAGAAGAAGTTGAGCAGCTCATAACTTATCCAATTGAAGCTGTAATGTATGCACTACCCGATGTAGAGCAAGTACGCTCTATATCTAAAACTGGGCTTTCGGGTGTCACGGTTGTATTTAAAGAGGGCACAGATATATATTTTGCGCGTCAACTTGTTTTCGAAAGGCTTCAATCGGCTAAAGAATTGATCCCAAAAGGGATTGGGATGCCAGAAATTGGTCCTAATACATCTGGACTTGGGCAAATATTTCAATACTTATTAGTTGCAGATGAAACATCAGGCTTGGATGCAATGGCATTACGTAGTCTAAACGATTGGGTAGTTAAGTTATTGATTTTACCTGTAGATGGTGTCACTGATGTTTTATCCTATGGTGGTGATGTAAAACAATATCAAGTTAATGTTAATCCCAATAAATTATTGGCTTATAATTTAACTCAGCAAGATGTTGTAAGTGCACTTGAAAATAATAACGCAAATGTCGGCGGTTGGTACATGAATCGAGGCCAAGAACAACTTGTTATACGTGGTATGGGTTGGTTCAATAGTGGTACAAAAGGAATTAATGAAATTAGCCTCACACCTGTAAAAACCATTAATGGTAAAGTTGTGACCGTATCTGATATCGCTAAAATAGAACTTGGTAGTGAAATAAGACAAGGTGCTGTTACGATGACTCGCCGAAGTAAAGATAATTCAACTGAAACATTAGGTGAAGTTGTTTCTGGTGTTGTTTTAAAACGTATGGGGGCTAATACAAAAGCAACGATCGATGGTATTAATCAGAGAATGGAGTTAATTCAACAAGCATTACCCGATGGTGTGACCTTTGAAGTTTTTTATGATCAGGCTGATTTAATTACAAAAGCAGTAAATACTGTTGTTGAAGCATTATTGTTAGCTTTTATTTTTATCGTTGTGATCTTAGCATTATTTTTAATGGACTTAAGAGCTACAACGCTTGTTCTTATCTCAATTCCTATCGCGATTGCAATCGCATTAATGGTAATGTCATGGGCAGGTTTATCAGCAAACTTAATGTCTTTAGGTGGTATAGCAGTTGCAATCGGTATGTTGGTAGATGGCTCTGTTGTTATGGTTGAAAACATATATAAACATCTCAGTGTAAAAAATGACTTACAATCTACGAGAGATAAGGTTTTTACTGCAGCAAAAGAGGTTGCAAGACCTGTATTTTTTGCAGCATTAATCATTTTAGTTGTATTTCTGCCTTTATTTAGTTTTGAAGGAGTAGAAGCTAAGCTATTTCAGCCTATGGCCATCAGTATTATGTTAGCAATTGTCGCCGCTGTTTTTGTCGCTCTTATATGTGTACCTGCACTTGCTGTATTTATGTTTAAAAATGGTATTAAACCTAAAGAGAGTTTCTTATTAAAACCTATTGATAGTGCGTATAAGCGAGGCCTAAGTTTTGCAATGAGAAATGTAAAATCAGTTGTCGCTTCGGCTGCTATTTTAGTCATATTGGCGATTGCTTTAATTCCACAATTAGGTACTGAATTTGTTCCCGAACTCGAAGAAGGCACAATAAACCTGAGGGTTACACTCGCGCCATCATCAAGTTTAGAGACCACATTAAGTGTCGCTCCTAAAATTGAAGCCTTATTACTTGAATTCCCGGAAGTTGAGTATGCATTGAGTCGAATTGGTCGCCCAGAACTTGGTGGTGATCCTGAGCCAGTTAATAATATTGAAATTTATATTGGTCTAAAACCGATTACTCAATGGCAAAGCGCAAATAACCGTTTTGAACTGCAAAATTTAATGGAAGAAAAATTAGAAGTATTTCCTGGTTTGCTTTATAACTTTTCTCAGCCAATTGCAAGTCGTGTAGATGAACTTTTATCTGGTGTGAAAGCACAATTAGCAATTAAATTATTTGGTCCAAACTTAGATATTTTAGTATCAAAAGGCCAAGAAATTGAATCTGTAGTTAAAAGTATTAATGGTGCTAAAGACGTCGCTATGGAGCAAATAGCAGGGGAGTCACAACTGATTATTACACCAAATCGTCGCCAATTATCACGCTATGGACTATCTGTGGGCGATGTAATGGAAGTTGTGAGTGATGGTTTAGGTGGTACAGACGCAGGGCAAGTTATTAACGGTAATGAAAGATATGACATCTACGTAAGATTAGAAAATAAATTTAGAAATAACCCACAAGTTATCTCTGAATTAAGGATTAAATCACCCAACGGCGCTATTGTTCGATTAGGGGATGTCGCTTCCGTAACAATCGCATCTGGTCCACCGCAAGTCAGGCGTGATGATGTACAACGACGTGTTGTGATTCAAGCAAATGTGCAAGGCAGAGATATGGGCAGTGTGGTCGCTGAAATTCAAGCTGCCATAGCACTAAAAATCGATTTACCAACGGGTTATTCAACTTCAATTGGTGGCCAATTTGAAAATCAACAAAGAGCTCAGAAAAGGTTATCCATCGTGGTACCAATATCATTGCTAATGATTGCATTATTACTCTATTTTGCATTTGGTACCTTTGGGCAAGCGATGCTTATCTTAGTTAATGTACCATTAGCAATTATTGGTGGTGTTGTTGCTTTATATATTTCAGGACAATATTTATCAGTTCCAAGTTCTGTTGGTTTTATCACATTATTTGGTGTCGCTGTATTAAATGGTGTTGTAATGGTAGAAAGCATTAATCAAAGAATGCTAGCAGGTGAAACTCCAGATACAGCGGCATTTAACGGTGCTATTTCTAGACTAAGACCTGTTTTAATGACAGCATTAACCTCAGCTTTAGGTTTGATACCTATGTTAATGTCAAATGGTATTGGTGCTGAAATTCAAAAACCTTTAGCGACGGTGATCGTAGGAGGTTTAGTAACCGCTACTTTATTAACATTATTTGTAGTTCCCGTTTTATTCACTAAATTTTCAAAAGCAAAAATAGCGCAATTATCATAATCCAAAATAAGACAAGTTGATATAAATTATCAGCTTGTCTTTTCCTTCAAAAATAAACTCTATTTTTGTCTATAGACTACACTTTAAGTTTGAAGCATATTTTTAGGTTTATGAATTGAAAACTTATCTATTTTTATTGCTATTAATTAATCTTAATTTTATTAGTTTAGCTTTAGCTAGTTCTAGTTCACCAACCAATTTATTATTTTGCTATGAAGATAAATCTCTTCCTCCATATTTTTTAGGGCAAGGCTCAGTAGTTCCAACACAAAACCCAGGAGCGACAATTGAGTTGATACAATACATTGATGAGAGATTTTCGAATCTTAAAGTTAATTACATACGAAAACCTTGGAAACGTTGTTTAGATGATTTATCCAAATCAAAAGTTGATGCTGTTATAGGAAGTTATCATGTAGATAGAGAAAAAATAGGAGTTTACCCAAAAGTAAGAGGCGTTGTTGATCCATCAAAAGCGATTAGTAAACATGCTGTGTGTTTTATTAAACACAAAAACAGTTCATTTTCTTGGGATGGTGTAAAAATTAATAGCACAAATAAAATGGTTGTCGGTGTCACAGCTGGATATATGATTATAAAAGTATTAGAACAATTACCAGTTATAATACACGAAACACTTTCTGCTGATCAGGCTCTTATTTTGTTAGAAAAGAAAAGAGTTGATGCTGCGGTATCATTATGCCAGATAAATAAATACGCAGGTCAAACTAACCCTGAACTTAAATCTCAATTTAGTTTGGTCTATCCGCCACTTCATGTCAAAAGTGGATATTTAATTTTTTCACATGGCTATTATCACAAAAATTCAAAGTTAGTAGAGAGAATTTGGAAATACCTCATTAATCTAAATACTGAACATATGTATAATAGATATAAACATTGAAATCATACACAATTGTTCATAATTTTTAACTCATTAGCAACCTATAACTTTTCATTGTCTAGACACTTTCATTTAAATAACAATTAAAGTAGCATCCATTATTCTATTTTTTTGACCGAGAGTTATATGGCTCAATTGTATTTTTATTATTCAGCAATGAATGCAGGAAAGTCTACAACAATGCTGCAATCGTCTTTTAATTACCAAGAACGAGGTATGAATCCCGTTATCTTTACTGCACAGATTGATAACCGATTTGGAGAGGGCAAAGTAAGTTCACGTATTGGTTTAGAAGCAGATGCTGAATTATTTACAGTTGAAACAAATTTATTTGATCATATTGCAACTTTAAATGATAAACAAAAAGTACATTGTGTTTTAATTGATGAAAGTCAATTTTTAACAAAAAAACAAGTACAGCAAATTTCAGATGTTGTAGATACACTCAATATACCAGTCTTATGTTATGGTCTTAGAACTGACTTTAGAGGGGAGTTATTTACTGGCGCACAATATCTTCTGGCATGGGCAGATAAATTAATTGAATTAAAAACTGTATGTCACTGTGGCCGTAAAGCTAATATGGTGCTACGTACTGATGAACATGGTATTGCGATGGCCGATGGAGCTCAAGTAGAAATTGGTGGTAATGAGCGTTATGTTTCAGTGTGTCGTAAACACTATAAAGATGCGTTAAAATAAAAATCAGAAAAGCAGGTTATTAGCCTGCTTTTTGTGAAAACCTATAATCTAATTAAGACCATCGGTCTTTAGCCCAAGTTTGTCTTTGCGTTTTATCATGAAATGTCCAAGCGACAAATCGGCTTACCTTTTGACCTTGTGCCATATCTATCGTTTTAAACTCAGTGACATTTTGCGTATTAAATTCTTTGTAAATTTCTGCTAGATTATCTTTTTTTGATACTAAACACGTAAACCACAAACTCTGGGCTTTATATTCAATACTTTCAATGATCATATTTTTAATAAATTTCAACTCACCGCCAGGGCACCATAATTCTGCTTTTTGCCCTCCAAAGTTTAAATTATTTTTATTAGTTACAACTTTGTTGGATTTTTTATTTAAATTTTTCCACTTA
>Ga0209396_1001648_pt1 | contig 24332 bp, 24 predicted proteins | sample GOMGulsemesocosm_6_FD_184638 | JGI IMG/M metagenome (GOLD analysis project Ga0209396, IMG submission 184638) | Methane-oxidizing microbial communities from mesocosms in the Gulf of Mexico - GOM8C Gulf of Mexico (SPAdes) (version 2) | ecosystem: Environmental > Aquatic > Marine > Cold seeps... | reverse complement strand
ACACTAAATACAGCACAGTACCCGCCATTTCGTCAGGTTCAGCAACACGTTTCATTGGTACATGGTCCATCGCTTTTTCTAAAATCGCAGGGTTATTTACCAGTGTTGATGCAAATTTAGTATCCGTAGCACCTGGTAATAAAGCGTTTACACGAATATTAAATTGTGCACATTCTTTCGCGAATGACTTGGTCATAGAAACAACCGCGGCTTTGGTAATAGAGTAAATTCCTTGGAAATCGCCGGGGATAATTGCGTTAATTGAAGCAACATTAACAATCGCTCCGCCACCATTGTCTCGCATCAATTTGGCACCTTCGATTGACATAAAGAAGTAACCTCGAATATTTACATCAACCGTTTTTTGGTACGCACCTAAATCGGTTTCTAAAATATGTCCAAAATATGGATTGGCTGCTGCGTTATTCACTAAAATATCAAGCTTGCCGTGCTTTTGTTTTATTGTGGCAAAGGTAGCTAATACTTGCTCCATTTCACCAATGTGGCATGGAAGTGCCTCAGCACTACCACCTGCTTCTACAATATCGTCAACTACAGCCTGACAACCGTCAAGCTTACGACTTGATACAATCACGTGTGCCCCGTGCTTGGCGAATAATTTGGCTATTCCTTCTCCAATACCGCGACTTGCGCCGGTAACTAAAGCTACTTTTCCTGATAAATCAAATAGTGAACTGTTACTCATTACGTGCCCCTTAATATTCTATTATTGTGTTATCTGTAAGTTATCCATTCAGTGCTTTTACGTTCTAAATGGCTGTAATTATTAAAATAATCAACGCTTAGGTTATCTTCAGAAAAAAGAAGTTTGGTAACACCTGTATTTCTCAATTGCTGGTTAACCATGAGCGTTTGTTCGTCGTTCAAACCTAAAACATGCTGAACAATGACGGAAATGGGTCCACCAGATGTAAAAATTAATACGTCTTTTGCAACGGGTGAATTATCGATTGCGTGTTTAACGGTTAAATATTGTTTAATCACATCATCTAATGCTTTTACACAACGTGCTTTAAATTGTGACCATGTTTCGGTGTATTCTTTTTGGGTAGCTGTATCGTTTTCTTTGTCAGCATTTATCCATCGATGCAAGGCACTGGTAAATTCTTTTTGCAGTAACTTATTTCCGTCAGGTAATGACGCGAGTTTTGCGCTCATACTGACTGAGTCTTCCCACTTTGCATCATAACGAGCGAGAACTTCTAAATGGTTAAATTCATTAAAGCCAGAATGTGTAACCATTGAGACATTGGTGTTTCCCGAACCTTCAATAAAGTGTCTTAGTGTTTGGTCATGACGTAATAAATCACCAGCATAATATTTATTCGCTGTGATCATTGAGCCCATAAACTCACCCAGTATTTGAGACTGTTCACAACCCTTCGCAGATAGTTTGTCGTAGTTAGCTTTTCCGAACGATGCTTGACCATGACGGATCAAATATATAGCGCCCATATTAGTTACTCTCTCCAACTAACTCACTTGCTAACATGGCAATGTGTACGACATTATTATTTTTAAACAACATTTGACTCTCTTTCCACGTTAGCTAATGGCGAATTAATATCTATTAATAAATATTTGACCTTGACTATGCTAGTATCGCCATCTAAATTAAACAAATGAATAGTTCTTATGACCTACTATTCTATTTTTGAATAACAAAAATCATAAATAAAAATGGAACACTGAAGTTAAAGGAACTTAAATGAGAGCAGATTTAAATTTATTTACCGTATTCGAAGCAATCTATTGTGAAGGTAATATTACCAAGGCCGCCGCTGTTTTAAACCTATCTCAACCAGCTGTTAGTCATTCATTAAATAAACTAAGGCAGCAATTCGACGATCCGCTTTTTGTTCGCCAAGGTAATGAAATGCGACCAACATCGGTCGCCAAAAATGTCGCTGCTGATGTTCGTGAAGCACTGCATCAATTACAGGTATGTTTACAACAATCAAAACAGTTTGAGCCGGCTTCATCCACCAAAGAGTTTAATATTGCTATCCACACTTCAATTGAAGCAATGTTATTACCGCCGTTAATGAAAAACATTCGAGCAGAATCTCCTTCTATTAATATAAAAAGCCTACATAGAGCAAGGCGCACAGAATTAGAAAATAAACTAGCAAGTGGCGATATCGATTTAGCGCTCGATATCCTAGTACCTGTGAGCGACAACATCATGCATACTCAGCTTGATCAAAATGATCTTGTGGTTGTATCACGTATCCAGCATCCATCTATTAAAGGAAAGTTAGATTTACCCACTTATTTAGCACTTGAACATGTTGTTTCATCGTCACGTTCGACAGGGCCAGGGATAGAAGATTTCTTCTTGGGAAGATATAGTGTTCAGCGAAAAATAGCGTTGCGATGCCAGCATACATTAGCGGCAATACGTGTTATCGCTGCCAGTAATATGTTATTAACCCTTCCTAAAAATGCTGCCTTGATGTATCAAAAAATGTTGGATCTCGAGATTTATCCGCTACCTATTGAATTACCCAATATAGATATGCACATGTATTGGCATGTGAATGTAGATGAAGATCCTGCGAATAAATGGCTGAGAAATAAAGCCATTATTTCGATCTAAAAATAAATTATGTAACCTAAGGTGTGTTGATCTTTTATGTTTAAATATTGGGAAAATTAAATGTAAAAATATAAACGCCACAACGAAAGTTGTGGTTATTTTTATGCGCCCTTATTTATATGTCTGACCTATTTTAACAACTTTCAACAACCGTTTTATCCTCGGGCGCACCTTTAGCAAATATTAATTGCCTCAAATGTATCACCTGCGAAAAACTCAATATAAAAAACCAACACATATATAGTTTTATAAATTTTACAGAGATTTTTTCCGTTGCTTTATGGCATAATTATTCGATTAACACTGTCGATAATTAACAAGAGCATCTTTTCTCCATGACAATCTCAAGTGACGATCTTTCTAGCCACACCCCTATGATGCGTCAATACCTTACAATTAAGGCTGAATTTCCTAATATTTTGATTTTTTATCGTATGGGGGATTTTTATGAATTGTTTTTTGACGATGCTAAAAAAGCGTCTGATTTATTAGATATTTCATTGACTGCACGTGGAAAAACAGGCGGTAATGCCATTCCTATGGCGGGTGTTCCTTACCATTCTTTAGATAATTATTTAGCAAAATTGGTGCAACTAGGCGAGTCAGTTGCTATTTGTGAACAAATTGGCGATCCAGCAACCAGCAAAGGTCCTGTAGAACGAAAAGTTGTTCGTGTGGTAACACCTGGCACAGTGAGTGATGAAGCATTACTTACTGATAAACAAGATAACCTTATTGTTAGTATTTCAGAAGTTATCAAAAATAATCGACACCATTTTGGTTTAGCGTATATAGATATGACCAGTGGTCGGTTTGTTATTACGGAACCGAGTACAAAAGAACAATTACAAGCTGAATTACAACGACTAAATCCAGCTGAGTTACTTTACCCTGAGAATTTCTCTGATTACTCCTTAGTTGAGAATATTAAAGGCATAAGAAGACGTGCTGAATGGGAATTTGATTTAGATACCGCAAAAAGTTTACTCAACAAACAATTTAAAACTAAAGAGTTAACTGGTTTTGGTGTTGAGGATAAGCTTTTAGGTTTATCTGCAGCAGGTTGTTTATTTCAATATGTAAAAGAATGTCAACGTTCAGAGCTTCCTCATATACGCTCTATTGTTTTTGAATCTGCCGCTACTGGCGTTATTTTAGATGCTGCCACTCGCAGAAATTTAGAATTAACCCAAAATTTAAAAGGTGGTACTGATAGTACTCTTGCTAATGTGCTAGATAATACTGCAACACCTATGGGCTCAAGGCTTCTTAAACGCTGGGTGCATTTCCCACTAAGAAACCTAACAGTTTTAAACAATCGCCATAGTACTGTAGATGATATTTTATCTCACGATTTATATTTTGATTTATTTACTACACTGAAATCCTTTGGTGACGTTGAGCGTATCGTTTCACGTATTGCATTACGCTCTGCTCGTCCTCGTGATTTTGCTCGTTTACGAGATTCGTTAACACGGTTACCTGAATTACAAGATACCTTATCTATTAAGCAGTCAGGCTATTTGAACGACTTGGCCTTACAAGCCAAACCTCTACCTAATATTCAATCATTACTTACTCATGCGATTGTTGAAAATCCTCCGGTACTCATTAGAGACGGTGGTGTTATTGCAAAGGGCTACAATGAAGAGCTTGATGTATTACGCGACCTAAGCGACGGTGCCACTGAGTTTTTGCAACAACTCGAACTAAGAGAAAAAGAACGTACCGGTATTCAATCGTTAAAAGTGGGTTATAACAAGGTGCATGGCTTTTACATTGAGATAAGCCGAAGTGCCTCTAACGATGTACCTGATGATTATATTCGTCGTCAAACACTTAAAAACAACGAACGTTTCATTACAAATGAACTAAAACAGCATGAAGAAAAAGTTTTAGGCGCGCAAAGTAAGTTTTTAGCACTTGAAAAGAGACTCTATGATGAGTTATTTGACTTAGTACTTCCTGAACTTGTTTCCCTGCAAGAATTAGCTAATGCAATTTCTGAGCTTGATGTACTAAATAACTTTGCTGAACGTGCTCAAACGTTAAATTACGTAAAACCTACGCTAAACCAACAGCCTGGAATTAACATTGATGATGGCCGTCACCCTGTCGTTGAACAAATGACATCAGACGCGTTTATCGCCAACCCTGTTTACCTGTCAGAACAACGTAAGATGTTAATTATAACTGGCCCTAATATGGGTGGTAAATCAACTTACATGCGCCAAACAGCTTTGATTGTTTTATTAGCTCATATTGGCTGTTACGTACCTGCTGCTTCAGCTGAAATTGGTATGGTTGATAGAATATTTACTCGTATAGGTGCATCTGACGATCTAGCCAGTGGACGTTCAACGTTTATGGTTGAAATGACAGAAACTGCTAATATCTTACACAACGCGACAGAGAAAAGCTTAGTACTATTAGATGAAATAGGACGTGGTACGAGTACATACGACGGCTTGTCACTCGCTTGGGCTTGTGTTGAAATGCTAACTAACAACATTAAGGCTTTTACCTTATTTGCAACGCATTATTTCGAACTAACACTTTTAGCTGACCAATATGATTTACTTGATAATGTACATTTAGACGCTATAGAGCATGACGATAACATTGCCTTTATGCATAAAGTACAACAAGGTGCTGCAAGTAAAAGCTTTGGTATTCAGGTTGCTCAACTAGCAGGTGTACCCAAATCAGTTATTGCACGTGCTAAACAACGCTTATCTGAACTTGAAAGTAATCAAATTCAGCAACCAACTACATCTTCAAAACCTATTATTGAAGAACCTGTGAATAGCTTTGCTCAAATGTCATTACTAGAAGAAGAGCATCCGGTGGTTAGTTCATTAAAAAATACTGATTTAGATGACTTAACGCCAAGACAAGCGCTAGATTTACTATATTCTTTAAAGTCAGAAATTAAGCGGGTGTAACATCTCAACTGAGCTTAAGTTATACCAGTTCCATTAATTAAGTGTTCTATTTTATACGTAGAAAAAATCACCAAATACAAGGCATTTACTTTATTAACTAGTTGTTCTAATTATTAAATAAATAACGAAGTAATTGATGATTTTGGCAAGTAGAAATGATCACATAGTTAGTGGGATTGGTATTAATTCAATAGATAATAAAAAACCAGCTAAAATAGCTGGTTTTTTTATGGTAACAATATATTTTTAAGCTTGGAAAATCGCTTCAATTGACAAATTTTGTTGGCTTAATATATCTCGTAGTCGCTTTAATGCCTCTACTTGAATTTGGCGAACTCGTTCACGAGTTAATCCTATCTCAACACCTACATCTTCAAGTGTTGCGGCCTCATAACCCAATAAACCAAAACGTCTTGCTAACACTTCACGTTGTTTTGAGTTTAATTCATTCAACCAAGTTACGATATTATTTTTAATATCGTCTGATTGCAGTGATGTTTCAGGACTACCGCCTTTTTCATCAGGAATAACATCTAACAATGCTTTTTCACTATCACCTGCAAAGGGTGTATCTACTGATGTAATACGCTCATTTAAACGAAGCATCTTACTGACATCTTCAACAGGCTTATCTAATGCAAGCGCAATATCTTCGGCAGTAGGTTCATGATCAAGCTTTTGAACAAGCTCACGAGAAGCACGTAGATAAATATTTAATTCTTTTACCACATGGATTGGTAGTCGGATAGTACGCGTTTGGTTCATGATTGCGCGTTCTATTGTTTGGCGGATCCACCAAGTTGCATAAGTTGAAAATCTGAAGCCACGTTCCGGATCAAATTTTTCAACGGCTCGAATTAAGCCAAGGTTACCTTCTTCAATAAGGTCTAATAAGGGTAATCCACGATTATTATAACGACGTGCTATTTTTACGACTAGACGAAGATTACTTTCAATCATTCGTTTACGTGAGGGTTCATCGCCTTTTAAGGATAGGCGAGAGAAGTATACTTCTTCTTCTGCGGTTAAAAGAGGGGAAAAACCAATTTCACTTAAATACAATTGTGTTGCATCTAAGTTTGATGGTGCTTCATCTACAGTTTTTGTACTATCATCCGATACAGTTCTTTCTTTTTGTTTTTCAATGCCCATGCTATATCTCCCGTATTTAGCAAAGCTGAATTCAATTAACTATTTATTCACAGTAATTCCTTAGTATTCTTCTTATTATAATTATTATTTTTTCGTTAAGTACTTCATAGGATTTACAGACTTCCCCCGAAATCGAACTTCAAAGTGAAGCATAACTCTTTCGGCATCTGTATTTCCCATCTTAGCGATAACATCGCCTGATTTAACAGTCTGCTGTTCTTTGACCAAGATGCGATCGTTGTGGGCATATGCACTAAGATAATCTTCGTTGTGTTTTACGATAATTAACTTGCCATATCCTGTTAACGCGTCGCCTGCATATACGACTCTACCATCAGCTGCGGATAAAATAGCTTGTCCCCTTTTACCCGCGATGTTTATACCTTTACTTGCTGGTTGACCTGAAGAAAAATTCGATATTATGTTGCCTTTTGTAGGCCATATCCAGCGTCGAACTTTTTGACCAACTTCAGATTTTTTGTCAACTACATTATTACCATACGCCTGCTTTTTGTTGTGTGCAACAGGTTTTTTTACAACTTTATGTTCCCGCTTGTGAATGTTTTCACTAGGGCTCTTACTCCTACTAGGCTGTGTCACTTTTTTGACCAGTATAAGTTTTTGCCCGGGGTAAATTTTATAAGGAGAGCTTATTCGATTAAGCTTCGCTATTGACCGTACGTCAAGACCGGAGCGCCACGCAACCGAATATAAAGTTTCACCTTTTTTGATTATATATTCAGTTGCTGTAATGCTATTTTTGATTCTTTTACTTAAAGGAACGCTACCTTTCACCTCTACTACTGGAGCTGGAGTCTTTCGGGCAGAACAGCTTGCCAATACAAATACAATCATAATATTGAATAATATTATGAAATACTTATTTGAGTTAGGTAACATTTTTATCATAAAAATATAGTTAAGATTAATTATTAACGAATAATGAAGTAAGTAACGCCAATAATGGCAACCAAAGCCCAACCAATTTTATCTACCCAATGTCTCAACTTCTCTTCCATTGCAGCACCACCCCATTGAATTAAACCTGCAACAAGGAAAAAACGTAAACCACGCCCAATCGCAGAAGCCAGTAAGAATGGAATGAAGGCCATTTGCAGTAAACCAGCGCTCACAGTAAACAATTTATAAGGTACAGGAGAAAAGCCAGCTATAAACACAACCCAAATCCCCCATTCTTGAAACCATTCCATAACCATATCAAAACGATGCTGATAACCAAGTTCGGTAATAATAGGTTGTATCCAGGGTTCAAACATTAAATAACCGAGCACGTAACCCAATATGCCACCTAATATGGATGCTATTGTAGTAATACTAGCAAAGCGCCACGCTTTTTCAGGTTTTGCTAATACCATAGGTGCAAGTAATACATCAGGAGGAATTGGGAAAATTACTGATTCGGTAAAAGAAAGTATGGCAAGTACCCGAGGCGCAAATTTATGCTTCGCCCATTTTAACGTCCATTCATATAAAGCTGAAAATATATTTAACTTCACGTAACCGCTCCTGGTACTAAAGGTACAAATCTAACGGCTTCCACTTGTTGTTCGTTAAATGTGTCTCCCTCACGTGTAATAATCTTTAAAATTTGAGTTTGCTCACCAACGGGTATAATCAGACGTCCGCCATCTTCTAATTGATCAAGTAATGCCTGAGGAACAACATTAGGAGCTGCAGTTACAATAATCGCCTTAAAAGGCGCTTTACTCTGCCACCCTTTCCAGCCATCACCATGTTTCATAGAAACATTATGAAGATCCATTGCTTGTAGTCGGCGTTTTGCTTGCCACTGGAGTGCTTTTATACGCTCAACAGAAAATACTTTATCTGTGAGCTGAGCCAGTATTGCTGTTTGATATCCAGAACCTGTACCTATTTCCAATATGCTATCTGGAATCCCATCAGCTATTAGTAGCTCAGACATTTTAGCGACAATATAAGGCTGCGAAATAGTTTGTCCTTGTCCAATGGGTAACGCCGTATTGTCATATGCCTTATGCGCTAAGATTTCAGGTACAAATATATGCCTAGGCGTACGTGCGACTGCTTGTAAAACATTTTGATTAACAATGCCTTCAGCGTGTAGTTTTTGTGCCAGTATTTCTCCACTTCGGCCAGACTTACCACCGATACGACTTCCTACTCTGACATTCATAATGGGCTCAATTTTATATTATTATTTATTTATCTAAACGGTTAAAACGAAAGTTCATTCATCCATTTAGTCATTTTTTCTATACTTTTGTATGCGGTCATATCTACCGTTAATGGCGTGATCGACGCATAACCGTTTGCAATTGCGTGGAAATCAGTTCCTTCGCCAGCATCTTGTTCGGGGCCTAACAACCCGTACCAATAAATATCACGACCCCAAGGGTCTTTTTGCTTTTCCATTGACTCGGCTTGATGACGACTGCCTAAACGCGTCACTTTAACACCTTTAAGTTGCTCAATAGGAACATCAGGAACATTTACATTCAAAATTTGATCGTGCGGTAAAGGATGATCTGCTAATTGTTGTATTAATTTTACAACAACCTGGGCAGCAGTATCAAAGTGTTCATTACCCGCAAGCGAAACAGCTATAGCGGGCATTCCCATATGCCTACCTTCTGCTGCTGCGGCAACGGTTCCAGAATATAGCGTATCATCTCCTAAATTAGGACCATGATTAATACCTGCAACAACAAGATCTGGCTGCTGCTCCATTAACTGACTAATACCAACATGAACAGAATCAGTTGGTGTACCATTTACGGCAATAAATCCATTATCTAGCTTTTGCGCACGTAACGGATTCATCAGGGTTAACGAATTACTTGCTCCACTACAATTCCTATCAGGAGCAACCAAAGTCACTTGATAAACTTTTGCTAAATGCTCAAACAAGGTTTTTATTCCTTGAGCGTGAACACCATCATCGTTACTTAATAATATATTCATGAATCTCCATTCCCTTGAGAAAATTGTTCACTGCCTTTACGTTCGGTTAGGTCTGTATATTCAATAAGTTCACGCATTACCGTTGTAGCATAAGAGCCAGCAGGTAAAGTAAAGGTAAACTTTACCGTATTTTCGTTTACTAAAATATCAGGTTCGCTTATGCATAATCGAATCCGGCGACGTTCTTGCTTTAAGCCAAACTTAGCGAGCCCAGCGCAAAATTCTGGAAACTGTTCACCTACACTTGCTTCAAATTGATTCACATCATCAGTCGACATTAATTCACCAGCTCCCCACATGGTAGCGGTTATATCAATATCTTTTTCTTTGAAGCGTTGTTGTAAGCTATCATCAACTTGTTCGGCAATAAATACAGATTGTGTGCCACTGAGCATCATGACATCGCCAGCGCTTAATTGATCAAAAGTTTGCTGTTCAATTCGCTCATGAATTATTGTATTAAACATAAGTGAGCGAGCAGCTGACAAATACATGCCTCGCTTTTTTTTGTCTTTTACTTTGGTTCCTGAAAATAAATCAAGTGCCTTCGCTATGTTGCCGCCATTAATACCAAAACGTTGTTCACCAAAGTAATTTGGCACACCGTGTTCAATAATAGCGTGCCATTTCCGTACTAATTCATCTATATGAGTTACGTTACGTAATGTTATTTCGAAAGTATTTCCGGTTAATGCACCAATTCTTAATTTTTTATTATGTCGGGCACTCGACAAAACCTCGATGCCTTCAATAGCAAGATCCTTAAGATCATATTCTTTTTTACCCGGTACATGTATGCCAAACCATTGTTCCGTTACTGCGAAACGATCTTTTAAGCCTGCGTAAGACACTAGGTTTTCTTTTACACCAAAATATTTAGCTAATTGTCTGGCTACAAAAGCAGTATTCTCTCCAGTTTTTCGAACATGTATAAAAAGATGTTCGCCCTCACCACAAGGTTCAAACGGCAAGTTTTCAAATACTTTAAAATCGGCCATTGTACTGCGTAAGTCACCCGTTGACTGTGGCTTACCATATAAATATGAGAATTTAGGTAAAGTGGTATTCATTTTATTTGCCCACTTTTGATGTGATCGATTCAGACTTATTATCAGCTAACAGTAATACGACAGCATGAGTGGCAATACCTTCTTTACGCCCTGCGTAACCTAACTTTTCAGTGGTAGTGGCTTTGACATTAACTTGTGATATATCTGCTTGTAAGTCTTCAGCCAAACAGGTTCTCATGTTTACTAAATGCGGCGCAATTTTAGGTGCTTGCGCAACAATGGTAATATCAGCATTACCCAGTTTATAACCTTGCTCAAACATTAAGCCAACAACATGACGTAGTAATATGCGGCTAGAAATATTTTCATATTGTCCGTCAGTATCAGGAAAGTGATTACCAATATCGGCCAAACACAATGCACCTAATATAGCATCACATAACGCATGAATCGCAACATCTCCATCTGAATGTGCAATAAAACCTTGCTCGTAAGGAATATCGACTCCTGCTAAAACAATCGGCCCTTCGCCACCAAATTTATGTACGTCAAAACCGTGCCCTATTCGCATGAATCTACCTTTTGTTTGTTTTTTGAAGAATGTAATTGCTGAGATAAAATGAAATTAGCTAATGCTAGGTCATCTGGGCGAGTAATTTTAATATTGTCTCCACGACCTTCTACTAAAAGGCTTGAGTAACCGGCGTATTCCATAGCAGAAGATTCGTCAGTAATAACGTCGTTATTTTTTTGTGCTTGAAATATCGCATCAATTAGCTCGTTTGTTCGATAAAGTTGTGGTGTTAATGCATGCCACAAACCTTCTCGTTCTACCGTTTTTTCAACTAAAGAACTATTCGAATGGCTTTGTGACTTTTTCATGGTGTCTCGCACTGGTGCAGCAAGTAAACCACCGTGCTGCTGCTGTTGAGTTTTTTCTATAAGCTTCGAGATATCCGCTAAATCAACACATGGTCTGGCGGCGTCGTGTACTAATGCCCAAGGGAATTGTTCTTGATCAAGTGATTTTAATCCAGCCAAAACAGAGTCAACTCGTTCTTTTCCGCCAAAAACGACTGATACATAAGGGTTATTAACAAGTGAGGTGTCTTGAAAGTATTCATCACCTTCACTAATGGCAACAACCACATGTGAAATTAAATGATGACTTAATAACTTAGCAACCGTATGTTCTAAAATGGTTTTATCTTGAATAGATAAATATTGCTTGGGTGATTGTGCTTTCATTCGTTTACCTACGCCCGCGGCAGGTACTACAGCAACAAATTGACTACAATGTTGGCTCATTATTCTTGAGTATCCTCAGAAGTAACACTTGATAATTGTTTCGTTTGAGCACTTTTGGGAGGTACGATACGGAAAAACGTTTCGTTGTCTTTTATCATCCCCAATTCATTTCTCGCTCTTTCTTCTATACCTTCAACACCTGATTTAAGATCGTCGGTGTCAGCATAAAGTACTTTGTTACGTTGAATCAGTTTATCGTTATCCGCTCTTTGTCTTTCAACATTACTCACTATTGTTAGGTAATCAGGCACACTGTTTTTTCCGAACCAAAGTCGGTGTTGTAATAAACATAAAAAAACAATTAAGACTACCGTGATAACTTTCATCTAAAAAGCTAGAACACCTATTTAACTTATACTGTCTCTATTATAAGTTTAGCTAGGCTGGTGTAAACAATAATAAGTAGAATGTGGAAGATAATGAAGAGAATACCTTAGTTTCACTGTGCTTTTTTTACTTAATTTGAACTTATAGGCTTCTTAAAGTTTTGCCAATTTATGGTACAAGATAGAAGAAGCTCTCTTAATGTAGGCATTACCGGTATAGATTTATGGTTATTTACCCAGCTGTGCCCTGAACATGCAGCAGTCATGATGCGTTTATTAGGTTTAAGTAATTGATAATCTTTATTAGTAACTTGTTCTGACTGTTCAGAGAAACTAAACCAACCATAAACATTGGTTCTAAAACGTTGTTGCTGAAGGTCTATTCTGTCAATACAATCTAAAGCAATATAAGTGTTTTGTAGAATAGGAACCACTAAACCATGTTGCAAAGTTGCTTTACTATACCATTGATTAACAGCAGTAAGATCTTGCTCTGAAATAGGCATACGCGCACTTTGTTTAGCTGACCAACTAGCATTTTGGAGGTCTAAATCAAGCGGCGTGTCAGCTTCTATCATTAAATGAGCGGCACGTTTAATATAATAAGGTAAACTTTTTAAGCGGCCTTGAACAACAGCAATAGACGTATCTTCAAGATGAGCAAGCGCTTGGAGTTCGCGTTCATATAGCGCATTAGTGAGCTCAGCTAAATCTGACGATTGCTGCTCATTTTTCCAAAGTGATACTTGCTCAGTCATAAAATATTTAGATACTATAATATATATGCATAATATTTAAGCATACTGCATTGATAGCAAAAGATAAAACGTCTTATAATGACTTAATCTAATTTAGCTATGGTCATACAATCAATTACCTAGCTAAAATAGGTAATAAATAGACATTAACTTCTAAATAAAAATGTATTTAAATAATAGATACTTATGAAAAAACGACATATAGCTTGCCATGACTGTGATTTGCTTATGCAGATCCCAGCATTAAAACACCGAGAGCAAGCCAGTTGTCCTCGCTGTGGCTATGTGCTCACTCAATTTTATCAACATGCACAATCAAAGCTTTTTGTTAGTGCCATAACGGCACTGGTTTTCTTAACATTTTCTTTAAAATTCCCTTTTATTTCATTTAGTTTAAATGGTAATGAAAACTCCTTAACATTACTTGAATCCATTCTGTCTTATGAAAGCCTAAGCTACCTTTTTATATCTGCGTTGCTCATTGTTACCGCCATTATAATTCCCCTATGCTTTTTATTAAGCGCGATATACATTACTTGGTCGTTCGATTCAAAAAACTTACGCCCCTTTACCAGCCAGCTATTAAAGCTAACGTTACTCATTAAACCCTGGAATATGGCTGAAATTTTCTTATTAGGGGTTATTATTAGTTTTATTAAAGTGCAGACTATGGCCAATATTGAATTTGGGGCTTCTTTTGCTTTTTATTTGTTATTTATCGCGAGTTTATCTAGTACTTTCTTTTATTTTGACCGTTATCAGCTATGGTCACTATACCAACTAAAAATGAAGAAATGTGCTCGCCAGGAACAATATGCAAACAGCTAAAAAACAGCAACTTTGTCAGTGCCCTATTTGTTTAACACTTAACCCTATATCTTATAAGTTCTGTGAGCAGTGCCATGCTCATTTAAGCGATATGTCGCCCTTTATTATTCAAAAAACCTTAGCGTTACTACTCACCTCTTATATATTATTTATCCCAGCTAACTTTTTGCCGATGATGACAACAACCTTACTCGGCGTAAAAACTAGCAGCACCATTTTAGGTGGCGTAATTTTATTATGGCACCATGGCTCCTACTTAGTTGCAACCATCATATTTTTAGCTAGTATCGTTATTCCAATAGGTAAGCTACTCACCTTAACTTGGCTCTGTTACGAAATAAAATATAAGGGAGTAAGCTCCAAGAAAAAATCTCATACCTCTTATCAAATTGTTGAGCTTATTGGTAAGTGGTCAATGATTGACGTTTATGTGGTATTGATCCTTGTCGCATTAGTAAATCTTGGCGTTATTATTAACATTGAAGCGGGTATTGCCGCTGTTGCATTTTCAGGATTTGTTATTACCAGTATGTTGGCCGCTATCACCTTTGATCCTCGCCTTATTTGGCAACCTGAAACAGAGAGAGTAAATGACTCCACAAAATGATGAACTGCCTAAGGCAGTGATAAAACCTGTCAATAAAATTTCTAGTATTTGGCTTATCCCACTCGTTGCACTTGCTATTGGGTTATGGATGATTATAAGTACTTGGAGTAAGCAAGGTTCACTTATCACCATTGAATTCTCAACAGCTCAAGGTATTGTTAAAAATGAAAGCTTAATAAAACTAAGAAATGTTACCGTTGGTAAAGTTGAAAAAATTAAACTAAACGATACTTTAGATGGCGTTATTATTGAGGCACGATTAAATAAAAAAGCCAGCGAACTATTAACACAAGGTAGTAGTTTCTGGGTGGTAAAACCAAGAATAAGTTTAGGAAATGTGTCAGGACTTTCAACGATATTGTCCGGCTCTTATATTGAGTTTTCACCAGGAAACAGTGAATTGATTCAATACCATTTTAAAGGGTTAGAGAATCCTCCTTCAACCCCCATTGGCACACCGGGGTTACATATAACCCTAGACAGTAACAGTGATTATGCATTTGATATTGGTGACCCCGTATTGTTTAGAGGAAGCCAAGCAGGAAGAATTGAATACGTACATTTAAATACCGATGAAGGAAAAATGTATTACAACGTATTTATTGATGCGCCTTATGACCAACTTATCACCACTAATACACGCTTCTGGGAAGTTAAAGGCATTGAAGTCGACTTGTCTTCAGCAGGAATAAAATTAAATACCGGAACAATAGAAACCTTGCTTGGTGGCGGTGTTGCCTTTGACGTTCCTACCTATTTATCTCAAGGTGAACGAATTACTGACAGAGCTTATTTTTCAATTTATCCGAATAAACAAAAAGTTAATGAACGATTATTTAACAGCGCCCAAAACTACATGTTGTTATTCAACCAATCTATTCGTGGATTAAAACCCGGCGCTCCTGTTGAATACAAAGGACTACAAATAGGGGAAGTTGTTAGAACGGATATTAACTACCCTGAGGTAAACGACGTTTTAGATAAAAACACATTACTGCCGGTCATGATCAAAATATACCCTGGCCGATTAGGACTGCAAGACAACGATATAGGTCTACACAAAATTCAAAGAGACATGAACAAGTGGATAACAACGGGCTTACACGGAACCCTGAGTAACGACAGTTTGATAACGGGAAGTAAGTACATTGAATTAGCCTATATTGATACAAAAAATATTGAAATAGAAACCTTTGGCGATTTAGTACTTATTCCTACAGCTGATGGCGAGTTAGACCAACTACTTACACGTATAACCACCATTAGTGAAAGTATTGCAGAGATCCCTTTCGGTGAGGTCGTCAGCAAAGCTTCTACCGCCCTAGAAAGCATAACAACAGCAATGGATCAATTTGACTCGACCGCAGATACCGTTGAAAACTTACTAAATGACCCTCGCGGACAAACGCTTGTAGCGCAAATTAATCAAACCCTTAAGAGCGTGGAAAACTTAACAAAGAGTTATTCTGATGGCTCTACAACCAATGAAAACCTCAATGAGGTATTAAAAACATTGGATAAAACGATTGCAGAACTTAGCCCATTAATTTTAAAACTTAAAATGCAACCTAACAGTTTATTGTTTGGTACTAACAGTACAAATGAAATTCAACCAACGTCAAAGGCAACAAGCCAAAATGAGAGCCGTTAAGATGAAGCTACTTACCAAATTAATAATTCACAATAAAAAAAGGTATTCCGTGCTTTTAGGAGCGCTAACCTTATTAGTTTGCACACAAGGTTGCTCAACACCTGAAGCTCCTATTCATTATTATTCATTAAATACCATTCATTCTAATAATACGATAGTTGGAAGCCCTAAAGACGTAAACAATTCATCAGCAGAACTTGTTATTCGTGATGTAGAGATGGCAGACTTTCTTAAAACAGGTAGTTTAGTGATGCAAGTTGGCGCGCATCAAATTCAATTATCAGAATTACACCGATGGGCAGATAAACTTCCACGTGCTATTACTTTAAATTTAATTAAGCATATGTCACAAAGCCAAAACAATGTAGCCATATTTACAAAACGAGATCTTACTAAACAACAGAAAACCAACAACATAGCTAAACGATATATTGTAGATGTGTTTTTTGAGCAATTCACCCTGTCAACAGATCATCAAACAGTAATTTCAGGCTCATATACGCTTCAAACAACATCAACAAAAACACGACATTACTTTAATATTCGCCAGCCCCTAACGCAGGACGGTTACGATAATGCAGTTCAGCAATTTCAATATTCATTGAATGCACTTTCAGAGAAGATACTAAGTGAGTTACCGAATTAAAAATTATATTGCGCCCATAAAAAAAGCCACATCAAGTGGCTTTTTCACATCAATGATTTTTCTTAAGAAAAATTACTGACCTTTAACTTCTTTTAAGCCATTGTATATAGCTTTGTCACCCAAAAACTCTTCAATACGTAATAATTGGTTGTACTTAGAAACACGGTCAGAACGACATAAAGAACCCGTTTTGATTTGACCTGCAGCAGTACCTACCGCTAAATCAGCAATAGTTGCATCTTCAGTTTCACCCGAACGATGAGAGATAACAGCAGTAAAACCAGCTTCTTTTGCCATACGGATAGCAGCTAATGTTTCAGTTAATGAACCGATTTGGTTAAATTTGATTAAGATAGAGTTACCAATACCTTGTTCAATACCACGAGCTAAAATTTTAGTGTTTGTAACGAATAAATCATCACCAACGATTTGAACTTTGTCACCAATTAAATCAGTTTGGTATTTAAAACCATCCCAGTCAGACTCATCTAAGCCATCTTCAATTGAAACAATTGGGTATTCTTCACAAAGGCTTGCTAAGAAATCAGAGAATTCGTTAGCTGTAAATTGCTTGCCTTCACCTTTAAGGTCGTAAATACCTTTGTCTGCATCATAAAATTCAGAAGCAGCACAATCCATAGCTAAAGTAACATCTTTACCTAGTTCGTAACCCGCAGCTACTACAGCTTCTTTAATTACAGCTAATGCGTCAGCATTAGATTCTAAGTTAGGAGCGAAGCCACCTTCATCACCTACAGCCGTGTTCATGCCTTTTGATGATAAAACTTTTTTAAGTGCATGAAAGATTTCAGCACCCATACGTAATGCTTCACGGAAGTTTTCAGCACCAACGGGTTGAACCATAAATTCTTGGATATCAACGTTGTTGTCAGCGTGCTCACCACCGTTGATGATGTTCATCATTGGTAATGGTAAAGAGTATTGACCTGGAGTACCGTTTAAATCAGCAATGTGCTCAAATAACTGCACTTTTTTATCATTTGCAGCAGCTTTAGCTGTAGCAAGTGAAACAGCAAGAATAGCGTTAGCACCAAAGTTTTCTTTGTTTTCTGTGCCATCTAAGTCGATCATAATTTGATCTACAGTAGTTTGCTCTAATGCATTTTGGCCTAATAAAGCAGGAGCAATTTTATCATTAATTGCTGCAACCGCTTTTAAAACACCTTTACCTAAATAACGTGATTTATCACCGTCACGTAATTCTAATGCTTCGCGTGAACCTGTAGAAGCACCTGATGGAGCTGCAGCACGTCCCCAAACACCAGATTCTAAATATACATCAGCTTCAACAGTTGGGTTACCACGAGAGTCCATAATTTCACGAGCAATAATTTTACTAATATTCGACATTTTTTATCCTATTTTATTAAAAAGTCGCACGGCATACAGCAACCGCGAACATATAAATACTATTTAACGACAACATTCACACCAATTATATAGAACTTTAATATAATTTTTTAGAACATTCACTTATTTCAAATACCCTAAATGAAAAAACCGTAGCACTTGGCTACGGTTTTAGTTTTATACTTGACTGTTTTTTTGATGCTCAAACGATGCAGCAATAAAACTTTCAAACAATGGGTGCCCATCGCGAGGAGTTGAGTTGAACTCCGGATGGAACTGCCCGGCAATAAACCAGGGATGATCCGGTATTTCGATGACTTCAACTAACGACTTGTCTGTTGAAAGTCCTGAGAATACAAGACCAGCTTCACTTAATTTATCTCTAAAATTGTTATTTACTTCATAACGGTGACGGTGCCTTTCGTAAATGGCTTCACTACCGTATACGTTTTGTACTTTAGTATCAGGTATTAAATGACATAACTGAGAACCAAGGCGCATTGTGCCACCTAAATCAGAATCTTCGTGACGATATTCAATTTGACCTTCATCGTCTAACCATTCATTGATCAAACCAACAACTGGAGAACTAGTTTCAGGTGCAAATTCAGTACTGTGAGCATCAGTTAAACCCGCAACATTACGTGCAAACTCTATCAGTGCTACTTGCATACCTAAACATATACCTAAATAAGGTACTTTATTTTCACGGGCATATTGTGCTGCTAATATTTTACCTTCAACACCGCGCTCACCAAAACCACCTGGAACCAGTATTGCGTCAAGTCCCTCAAGAATAGAAGCACCCTTGCTCTCAACATTTTGAGAATCAACATATTGAATTTTAACTTTTACTTGGTTTTTTAAACCGGCATGTTTAAGTGCTTCATTCACTGATTTGTATGCGTCTGGTAATTCTATGTATTTACCAACCATACCAATAGTCACTTCACCTACAGGGTTAGCTTCTTGATATAACACTTGTTCCCATTCGCTTAAATCAGCTTCAGGAACATCAAGACCAAAACGTTTCACGACTAATTCATCAGTACCTTGCGATTTTAATAATGCAGGTACTTTATAAATACTGTCTACATCACGCATCGACACAACAGCTTTTTCTTCAACGTTAGTAAATAAAGAAATTTTAGCTCGTTCATTAGCAGGGATAGCTTTTTCACTACGACAAACTAAAATATCAGGGAAAATACCAATAGAACGCAACTCTTTAACAGAATGTTGTGTTGGTTTAGTTTTAATTTCACCTGCTGCGGCTATATATGGTACTAACGTTAAATGCATAAACATTGCGCGTTCACGACCTAACTCTACACCTAATTGACGAATAGCTTCTAAAAATGGCTGTGATTCTATATCACCTACCGTACCACCAATCTCAACCATCGCGACATCATAGCCTTCAGCCCCTTCAATGACTCGACGTTTAATATCGTTAGTAATATGAGGAATAACTTGAATTGTCGCGCCTAAGAATTCGCCTTTACGTTCACGTGCTAGAATATCTTGATATATACGTCCTGTAGTAAAGTTATTCTTTTTATTCATTTTGGTGCGAATAAAGCGCTCATAATGACCTAAATCCAAGTCAGTTTCGGCACCATCTTCGGTTACAAAAACTTCACCATGTTGGATCGGGCTCATAGTACCAGGATCAACGTTTATATACGGATCAAGTTTAAGCATAGTAACCTTAAGGCCACGGGCTTCAAGAATTGCGGCAAGCGATGCTGCTGCAATTCCTTTTCCAAGAGACGATACAACGCCACCGGTTACAAAAATATATCTAGTTGTCATGTGATACCAAAATCAGGAATAAGCAGAATTATGCGTTAAATTGTAGATGTTGCGCTGAACATTTCAACCTAACAGGACGGGAAAACATTATACTTAATTAGCAAGTAAACGACAATATATTCCATAGCAGTATATACAGTTTTTTATTTATTATTTGATTCGTAAGCTATAAATCCTTTACTGCAAACTTCGTCATAACACGCTAATATTAAATAACTAAAGACTTTAAGAAACATGCTTATGAATAACCAACAAATAAATGCTGTATTTTCAGCAATCGATGTAATTAATAGTGAAGATCCAAATACAACACTAATAAACGAAAAAGAACAACCTAACGAGCTTCTTTATGGTCAATACATGACCGAATGTATTAACCAATATTGGCCTGATGCTAATGAATTATTACAAATTGCGGTTCGTGCACAACATATTAAACGTTGGCATTTAAAGCGTACCGAATTTCCACAAGGTAAAGCTGGATATTTGAAATGGCGTATAGAGCAAGGAAAGTACCATGCTCAACTAACAAAAACGTTAATGTTAGAGGCTGGTTATTCAGAAGAAGAGTCTGAGACGACAGCAAAATTATTACGTAAAGAAAAATTGAAAAGCAATGCTGACACTCAAACACTTGAAGATGTTGCGTGTTTAGTCTTCTTACAGTATTACTTTGATGCTTTTGCGGCAAAACATAGTGAAGAGAAGATAGTTAGAATACTGCAATTAACGTGGCGTAAAATGTCAGAAGATGCTCACAACATAGCATTAGGCTTAACTTTACCAGACCACTTAGCGGCACTGGTTGGAAAAGCGCTAGCATAATAAACCAGCGTACGTTTATAGGCTTCTGTTTTGCGAAACCGGAAGTCTATAAACAAATATTGCAGGCCCTACCATTAGTAATATCACCACTAGTTTTATCCACATACTGTCAAGCATATAACAAGACCAACACCCGGCTAAAAACATAGAAAACAAAGAAATACGTTTCGAAGTTTGAGGGATAGTTCTATATTCTTGCCAATCACGAATTAACGGGCCAAACACTTTATTTTGTAATAATTTACCATGTAAATACGGTGACGACTTAGCAAAACACCCTGCCGCCACTAATAGAAATGGAGTTGTAGGTAAAACAGGTAAAACAGCACCTAATACCGCTAAACCTACAAATAAAATTCCAACAAACTTTAGTATAAAGTTATTCACAAGCACCTTTAATATTTAGTTATCTTTCCGTATTCCAGCTAAATAAATACGAACCTAGTCCTAAAAATATGGCACACATAATCGATAACGTCCAAATATGCACACTAATATCTGCAAGGGTTGCTCCTTCAGTGATAATTTTACGTGCTCCGGACACTACATGCGTTAAAGGCAATATATTCGCAAAAGACTTAATAACATCAGGTGCGCCTTCTAAACTGAACCATACGCCTGATAACATCATCATCGGCCACGAGGTAAAATTTAATAAGCCTCCAATAAGCTCTTCACTTTTACTCCTGCTCGCGACCAGTAAACCAAGCGTGATTAAGCTAAATGCTCCTAAAGCGCCAACAATAAATAAATCAAAGTAGCTACCCTGCATATAAAAATCAAAAAAAACATTACAACCTATGTATATCGTGCTCGACATGAACATCACAATAAATAAACGTGAAACAAGCTGTGCTGATACAAATTCAAAGGCTGATAATGGCGTTGCTTTTAGTCGTTTTAGTACTGCATTTTTACGGTATCGAACAATGACATAACCGACTCCAAATAAACAACTGAACATCATGTTCATACCTAAAATACCAGGTAATACCCAATCCACGTACCGTATGGCTTTACCATGAGTGGTTAAACGTTCAAAATTTAGTTGTTCACTGTTAAATATTTTTTCAACTAAATAGCTATTCGGCGATCCATCATTTACCCAATATTTTTGTTGATTAAAATCGATAATAAAATCAATTGCGTGCTGCTCTAATTTTGTTTTCGCGACACCCAGCTTTTTATAATCAACAAAGTCGATATGTTTGGTACTTAAAAAAGTGGACTGACTGTTAGATAAATCAATAACGCCAATTTTATATAGAGCTCTTCCATCTCCTGAAAAAACAAAAGATAACCCCACTAACATCAGTACAGGAAATATAATATTCCAGCCAAGAGAAGCTCTATCACGAAAAAACTCAAGATTACGTGCTTTAACAACAGCAAAAAAACGTTTAAAGTTCATAATTAGTCCCGTAATGAATGGCCAGTGAGTTTTAAAAATAAATCATCTAGGTTTGCAGACTTAACATGTAAGCCTTGTAACGAAACTTTATGACCAATCAAGTATGCCAACGTTTTTTCAACATTGTCTGTGGTAATTTCAACTTTATTTTCTTGAATCGTCCAATAATTTTTATTTATCAGTTCTTCACTTATTTGATGTTTAGGTAAATAGATAAATATATTGTCGAAATGTTTGTTTAATAACGTTTGCGGAGTACCTGATTCAATAATTTTACCCTGGTCCATAATCACAACATCATCACATAATTGTTCTGCTTCATCCATGTAGTGTGTTGTTAGTATGATGGTTTTATTTTGTGCTTTAATATTTTTAATTAATTGCCAAAAATTTCTACGTGCTTGTGGATCTAGCCCTGTTGTTGGCTCATCAAGAAAAAGTATTTCGGGGTCATTAATTAATGCTAACGCAAGTAACAAACGTTGCCTTTGCCCTCCAGATAACAATCTATTATCACGCTTTAAAAAATCACCTAGATTACACAACTCAATCAATTCTTCATGAGGCACAGTTTTATCGTAGAATGAAGTAAAAAGGTTTAAGGTTTCTTTAACAGTAAGAAAGTCTTGTAAAGCAGTATTCTGAAATTGAATGCCTATTTGTTGAGATATAGAATCATCAACAGCTTTACCGTGATAAAGCACTTCACCGTTACTGGCAGGGATAATACCTTCCATAATTTCAATCGTTGTTGTTTTTCCTGCTCCATTAGGGCCTAACAAACCAAAACAATGCCCTTTTGTTATTGAAAAGCTTACATCATTTACAGCAATTAAATCGCCATATTCTTTGATCAAACGATTAACTTGAATCACTTTTTCCATATTTTAATACCTAACCTGAGGTTTGGATAAGAGTTTTGTAACGCAATGAAATTAAAAGATAAAACTTTATTTTACTTCCAGTGACGGAATTTTATTGATTATCAAGGCATTTTTACTCTCCAATAGTGGGCTATTGGGAGTAAAAATAACGCAGAAAAGCATTAAAATAGCGTTATTGGGCAAATTGTCTTATCCGAAGCTCAGGTTACCTATAACAAAAGTGGTTTCATTCTACTCATTTACGTAATAGATACCAAGATATTAGGCTGGAAATATATTAGTCGAAGAGAAGAGCTTATGTTCCCTTTTCACAGTGATTTTTTATGAATTGAAATAAGTAATTATTGAAAGACTTTTTTCCTGTGAATTTGTATTTTATACATAACTTTTCTACATCATGTCGTTGAAATATTTTACTTAGTATAGGTAATATGGATGAATCAAATGGTTTTAGCATTTGCTGCTGAAGCCATTTATGTAAACTCAATACGCAAGTACTATACTGACGTTTTCCCGTATAAAAATCGACTACTGCCTTGTGATCAAATTCAGTTAATAACGGTGAGAGCTGCTTAGGACAATAATGCATAATTTGCCAAACAAGCTTAGGTGAAAGTTGAGAGAACTGCTCAGCAAGTAAATAATCAAAATTCTCATAAAACCTAGCTTCAACCTCGGCTAAAAACTCTGTTGCGTTTTTATTTAAAGATTTAAGCAATAAGGCCGAATGTTCACCACTGGCTTTGTCTTTAGTAAAGCCTAATCGAGCCATTTTAAATTGTTGTTTTAACCAAAAATTTAATAACTGATCCGTAGCACCGAAGCTAGTCCCTATAAAATCAACCTTTTCACTTTTTGCGTACGATTCAATATACGATAAAAATTGATGGCCTAGTCCTTGGCTCTGTAATTCAGGTAAAATCGCAATTCTCATTATCCGATAATAGGAATAATAAAAACTACTTTCTTCTCCGCAATGCGTTAATAAAGATTGTGGAATAAATTGATTTTTTAATCGACGGATATTATGTTTCACTAAACTTACATCATCAGCATGAACATCACCTTCTCTCATTAGTAATGCCACACCAACAATTCGCTTGTTTGCCAACATAACCAAAACATTAAGCTGGTCGTTATCAAGTAATAACCTTAGGTCACTGGGTGATGTTTGATAATGAGCAGTAACAAGAATGGCAAAGATGTCTGAC
>Ga0209396_1001645_pt1 | contig 24341 bp, 23 predicted proteins | sample GOMGulsemesocosm_6_FD_184638 | JGI IMG/M metagenome (GOLD analysis project Ga0209396, IMG submission 184638) | Methane-oxidizing microbial communities from mesocosms in the Gulf of Mexico - GOM8C Gulf of Mexico (SPAdes) (version 2) | ecosystem: Environmental > Aquatic > Marine > Cold seeps... | reverse complement strand
TTTATAACGGATGCAAATATAGAATTTCAAAATTAAATAACCTATCTTAAACCTTACTAAATTTAAGTAACATATATAAGAGACAAAAAAAATCATATAATATAATAAACCAATCATTTTTAACACCCTAATAACTAAGAGTTTCATTGCATTTTTAAACTAACTCCATTATTAAAATTGTTAATAATCTTTTAAGATTTTATTGATTTGTAGTTTATAACCAAATAAGCATTAAATTTGTACTCAATTATTAAATTTATTTTTTAAATTTTTCATACCACAATTGACATGGCACAACCTAAAAAAAGCAATTCAACCAACTCATTATTAAGCTTTTTAATTTTATCACTACTAATTACATTTACGATATTAATTGAAATAAAATTTGACTTTTCAATGCTGGGTCAAATTGTAATAAAAGGAATATTTATTTCAACTTTATTTTTTCTAAATACATTTTTCAAAGGAAAATTAACAAAACAGCTGTTTTCAATGCCATTGATGTCTATAATGGTCCTCTTTTTCTTTTTATCTATTGCCATTGCCACTGGAGTTGAAACTTATTACGATACAGCCACTGCACAAAAAATGATTTATAAAGCGGTTTGGTTTGAATGGATCATTTTTATTTTATTCGTCAATCTTATTGCCAATATATTTAGATACCAACTACTTAAAAAGAAAGAGAAAATTGGATCATTAATTTTTCATGCTTCATTTTTGGTTATTGTTATTGGTGCTTTCGTTACCAGAAACACGGGCTTTGAAGGCATGATGTCTATTCCTGAAAACAAAGCGGTTAATTACATTTTAAGTGCCGAGACATTCTTACAAATCAAAGTAGATGACAAAGACCAACAGTACACCTTTGATATACCAATGGTTGTAACTGAACACACTAATAACGATTTCACTCATGAAATTGAATTTCCTGGGAATACAGAACCAATTACAATTGCATATAAAAATTTCTTACCAAAATACACTTCATTTGACACCCTAAAGACTGTAGAAGAAGGTTCTAAGTTTTTACATATTGTAACCGTTGGTGAATCGAGTAGAAATGATAACTATTTAAAAGACGGCGAAATTTTTGTTGACAATGGCTTAAAATTATCATTTAATTCTAATACCGAATCAGATGCCATTCAAATAACAGAAACAGATTCTGGCTACTTTGTATTTTCACCTTATGATTTAGAATACTTTCAAATGTCGGATAGAACAAAAGGTGTAATTTCTAGAGACAGTCTACAACCCTTCTACCCTATGCGTTTATATACAGTGGGTGGAATTCAATTTGTATTTAAACAAGTTTTTGAAAACGCAGAGCTTTCTAAAATTGAATCAACCCATTCTCCAATGGGTGTAGATGTCTTGGTAGTATCTATTTTACAAGGAGACAAAACACAAGATGTATATTTAACTGGTGGAAAAGGAATTTTTCCAAGTGTGAAACAATTTTCATTTAACGGTTTAAACTACAGATTAAACTTTGGATCAAAAATAGTTGACTTACCATTTTCTATCTTTTTACGAGATTTTGAATTAGAAAAATACCCTGGAACAGATAGGCCATCTTCTTATGCCAGTGAAGTTACTGTTATGGAAGGCGATTTTAACTTAGAACACCGAATTTTCATGAATAACGTTTTAGATTATAAAGGCTACCGTTTTTTCCAATCTTCTTATAATATTGAAGGTGAAATGGAAAGTACAGTTTTATCCGTAAATCATGACTGGTGGGGAACATGGATTACCTATTGGGGCTATGGTCTAATGATGTTAGGATTCTTTTTAGGTATATTCACAAAAGGATCTAGATTTAGATTTTTACTGAAAAAGTCAAACGACACAAGACAAAAAAGAGAAAGTTTGAAAACACTACTTTTAGTAATAGGATTAAGTATCTCTGGCTTCTCATTTAGTCAAAACCATTCAGAACATAAAAATACAGAACAAAATAAAACATTCACCCCTGTTGATTTAACTCATGCAGAGCAATTTAGCAAATTAAGTCTTCAAAACACATTTGATAACAGATACACTCCTATTCATACGTTTGCTTTGAATTTCTTAAAAAAAGTAAGCAGACAAACCACTTATAATGATTTAACGCCTACACAAGTTTTTATTGGGCTTCACACAAATTTTAAATATTGGTTTAATCAACCTTTCATTTATGTGACTGGTGATTCTACTGAAAGTTTAATTGGTGGAGTTGAGAACCACAGAGCTAAAATGAGTGATTTTTACTCAAAAGATGGTCGTTACAAATTAGCAAACAATATGGATATCGCATTATCCAAAGATGCAAGTCGTAGAAGTGTATTTGAAAAAAACATCATTAAAACTGATGAGCGTTTTAATATTATGCGTGGTGTGGTTATGGGCTATTATTTAAAAATATTCCCCATAAAAAATGATCCTTCTAACGTATGGTACGCACCGGCAAGTGATTTATCAGCTTTAACCGGTGGAGATAGTACATTTGTAAGTGGAATTACCTCTTGGTACATTCAAGCTGTAAACAACTCAACAGCCTCTGGAGATTGGACGGAAGCAAATAATGTATTAGCTATGATTATAAAATATCAAGATGGAGCTGCTGCCAAAAATGTACTGCCTTCAAAAGAAAAAGTGGAATGGGAAATCATCTATAATGAAATTGATGTCTTTGCTAAACTAGCTAACTATTATTTAGGCTTTGGTTTAATATTATTGATTTTACAATTCATTCAAATTTTCAAACCAAAACTATCGTTAAAATGGCCAATGAGAATTGGAGTATCCATATTTTTTATTTTATATGTCGCTCACATTCTTGGTTTGGCCTTAAGATGGTACTTGTCTGGTCACGCGCCATGGAGTAATGGTTATGAAGCGATCATTTTTATTGGTTCAGTTGCGATTTTAGCTGGGCTAATATTTTCTAAACAATCAAAAATTGTAATTGGTGCAACAGGTATACTAGCTTGGTTAATGCTATTTGTAGCGGGAATGAATAATATGAACCCTCAAATGACGGATTTAGAGCCCGTATTGAAATCGTATTGGTTACAAATTCACGTTGCCATTATCACTGGTAGTTATGCTTTCTTAGGTTTATCTGCTATACTTGGAATAATTAATTTAGGGATTGATGTTTTTACACGTGCCTCAAATATTAAATTACTCCGTTTAACACAAAGGGAGTTAACTTACATAAATGAAATGTCAATGACCATTGGTTTATTTATGTTGACTATTGGTACATTTTTAGGTGGAATCTGGGCTAACGAAAGTTGGGGACGTTACTGGGGTTGGGATGCCAAAGAAACTTGGGCTTTAGCAGCTGTATTAGTTTATACAATTATACTTCACCTTAGGTTTATTCCAGGTTTGAAGTCGGTTTACACGTTTAACTTATGGTCTTTATGGGGATACTCTTCAATTCTTATGACCTTTTTTGGTGTAAACTACTATTTAGCTGGTATGCATTCTTATGCCACTGGAGAAGCTGTACCTATCCCTGATTGGGTTCCCTTAACAGTTTTACTTTTTGCTCTACTAAGTATAGTTGCTTGGTGGAACAAAAGAAAATATCAATAATTAAGGTGTAACTTTTATTATTCTCACTCCACTCTATTAATATTTATTAATAGCAACGAAATAGTAGTGACATTTGATACTTAACAAATAAGATTTATCACCTTTTTTAAATTTGAATCATTGATTATATGTCGTATATTTGGTAATACAATTAAATACACATGTTATGAAAGATTTTGAAACAAATTGGACTAGGGTAGAATTTAAAACTTATCTACTACTTTACTGTGCACATGCGGACTATGTAGAGACTGAAGAAGAAAAATCTTTAATCACCTCAAGAGTTAGTCCTGAACTATTAAAGAAAATTCACAAGGAGTTTGATGCTGATAATGATTATCAACGCATTCAAAAAATTGCGAATACTGCTAATTATTTTGGTTATACAGAAAAAGAGGCTGATGTTTTATTGGATAAAATGAAAACTTTATTTTTTCCTGAAGGGGAAGATATGGGAATTTTAGAAGAAAATATGTTTAGAGGATTAAAACACCTATTGGTTTAATCTAACCCTAAGATTAAGTCTTATTGACTTGTTAGCAATATGATTATTGCTATGCCTTATAAGAACGTTCCAAACCTTTCAAAATGACATGTATACCCGTTTGGATGTTTTAATAAATAATCTTGATGTCCTTCTTCTGCAGGCCAAAATTTAGCCATAGGTTCTAAGACCGTAACAATTGGAGATTTCCATCTTCCAGATTTATTCACAATGTCAATTACTTCTTTGGCGATCCCTTCTTCTTCCTTATTTTGAATAAAGATAGCAGAACGGTAACTAGACCCTTTATCGTTTCCTTGTTGATCAAGTGTTGTGGGATTATGAACTCTAAAAAAATAATCTAATATCTCTCTAAAACTAATTTCATTTGAATCATACGTTAATTCAACACTCTCAGCATGCCCTGGATGATTAGGCCACAACGGATAGTCATTTTCACCACCTTGATAGCCCACTTTAGTATTAATAATCCCCTTTCTTACTCTAAATAAATCTTCCATCCCCCAGAAGCATCCTCCAGCGATATATGCCTTTCTATGTCCTTTCTTTACTTCCATTTTAAATTACCTTTTTGGTCTGTTTGTATTTCATAACGTATTTGGTTACCAAATTTTGAAAGTATTGAATCCTGAAAAGAGTTAATATTTGCTTTATCGAATTCTACATCATATTTTACCGACACTAAAATAGTATCATATACTAACGTAAATGATGGAGCTTTACTTATTATCTTAACATCCTTATTTATTTTAATCTCAGCACATTTGTCTCCAAAACAATCTAACCAATTATAAAATGCATTATTTAGTTTTAAAGAATCTGAAAAATTATATTGATAAACATCAACATAAGACGCAGTTTCATTTATTTTTTGAGAGAATCTAATTTTTTGGAATGAATTGGCTCCATACCTATCCAGTTTATGAACTTCAGTAAGACTTAAAGTGTCATAAAGCGGTTCTAACGAAACCATAAGCCTTGAAAGTTTTGAGTCATCTAAAACGATACGGGGTTCATCAACAAATACGGCTTCATCAATTTCTACAACCTCCTCCACTTCTCCCATTAAGTCTTCAATACTAACAGCTTCTTCAGCAATGTTTTCATTTGAAGAGCAGCCTATAAAGACAAATATAATGATTAAAAAAAGGATGTATCTCATATCTCTTAATTTGATTCGCAATCTTTAGATAATTCAATTTTCATTTCATAATCCATTTCAACCGCATCATCTGCAATTGGATTTTTTTGCATCACCTTTTCCATATAACACTCACAATAGTTTTTTGAACCTCCTTCATTAATACAGCCCGTAAAAAAAATATCTTTTTCTTTTGATGTCCAAGTATCGCTAGAACAAGATGAAAAAATAGCGAGTATACAAAGTATAACCAGTGCTTTCATGAATCTATGAATTAATAATTTTAACTAATTTTTCAACTGCAAAATCTATTTCCTTTTTAGTAGTGTACTTACTGAAAGAGAATCTAACATTTTGTCTTGTAACATCAGTTTTAATCCCTCTTAAAACATGAGAACCAGAATTTGCTCCAGCTGCACAAGCACTTCCTCCAGAACAAGCTATACCTTCCAGATCTAACATAAATAAAAGCATACCTTGTTTAGCGAATTTCGGAAATAATACATTCAATACAGTATATAAGCTTTTTGTAGGTTCTACTTCACCAATAATATCAATTCCATCAATTTTTGAATACAATTCATTTATCATATACAATTTCAATTCTTGAACTTTTGTAATATGATCATCTATGTTAGTATTCGCTAATTCAAATGCCTTTGTTAAACCAATAATTCCGGCAATATTCTCAGTTCCCCCTCTTAATCCTCTCTCTTGCGCACCACCTTCAATCAAAGGGGTCATAGAAATGTTTTTATTTTTATATAAAAAACCTACCCCTTTGGGTCCATGAAATTTATGAGCAGCACAGGTAATAAAATCAATATTTAATTCGGTTAAGTTGAACGGATAATGACACAACGTTTGCACGGTGTCAGAATGAAAGTAAGCGCCATACTTTTTACACAACTGCCCTACTTTCTTTAAAGGTAACAAAGTACCAATTTCATTATTAGCATGCATTAAACTAACTAATACCTTTTCTTTTGAATTAGCTAATAATTCTTCCAAGTGAATTAAATCTATATTTCCTTTTCCGTCCAAATTTACATGTGAAATTTTACATGATAAATTGTTTTTCACATTATCTAATGAATGTTCAACCGCATGATGTTCAATAGAAGAACTAATAATATGTTTAACACCTAAATCTCTAACCGCACAAACAACAGCCATATTATCAGCCTCAGTACCTCCTGAGGTAAAAATAATCTCTTTAGGTTCAGCATGTATGTACTTACCAATTGTTCGTCTAGCATTTTCTATAACACTTTTAGCTTCACGTCCAAAAGAATGAAGTGAAGATGGGTTACCAAATGTAGATGACATGCATTCAATCATTGACTCAATCACCTCTTTCGCCATTGGTGTAGTAGCAGCATTATCTAAATAGGCTTTCATTACTTTAACAGTTTAAAATAATTTATATCTCTAAATAATTTATCAAACACGTGGTATTGACAAACAGTTAACTCATCATAACGTGTAAATACCCACAGTTTATTTGGATCATATTTAATAATATCTCCGTTAAAATCTCTCTGCTCAAAAGCTGCTGTTTTTTTATACGCTCTAATTCCATTCACATCACCTGTATTATCAGTCACATCAATAGTGTAATAAGGAATAGCAGCTTTTAATGAATCAATTTTTTCTTCATTTGCAGATCTATTATGAAATTCGAAATGTATTTTTCTGTAGTAATTTAAATATGAACGCACTTTAGTTGTATCAAATAACTCAATCTTCACCTTATTATTATATAATTCAAATGTATTTTTTGCAATCAATTCAATTCTAAAATTTAAATGACTACTATCAGGAATTACAACATCTACAGTATTTATATTCAAAGGGTCATAATTATAAATACCTGAACACACATAATCTAATGGATTGGTTGAAAATCTATCCAATAAATTCCCATGCATATTTGGTAGGTACATAATAAATGGTTCTGGAGATTTTCCTAAAACAGGATCTTTTAACAACATAAAAGTACCTTCATGATCTCTTGATGCATTACCAACATACCATGTTTTTGCTAATTTTCCATTTTGGAAGATTTCAATTTTTTTATGATGCGCCAATATTGTTTTATTAACATTATCTAATGCACCTACAGAAACAGGTCCTTTTACAGCTACAAACTTAAACGTTTCTAAAAACACATAAATCATATGTTGTTGAATACATTTACCATTATCCAAGGTCCATTCATTACCATTTTTCACAAATGACATACTATTCCCTTGTGTATCTGATAAATTAATTTTATCGATAGCTGACGTATCCTTCACCGCAAAATTTGAAATCCCTTCTGCTGATAATGAAGATTTTTTCTCATTAAGTTTTGAAAAAATCACAAACCCTAAAACTGAAATGATGATAAGTATTACTATTGTTTTTATATTTTTCATTGCTTATTTTGTATATTTTCTTTTTCTAACTACGTATTGTATAACACCAAAAATCAGGATAAATAAAAGAGGGAAAACAATATTTATGAATTTCCAAAATGATCTTTCATTCTTCACTTTTTCAGCATCTAACAATCTTAAACTTATGGTTTTTGAACGAATTCCAATTAACGAATTATCACCTAATAAATAATCTACAGCATTTAAAAAGAATTCTCTATTTCCAAAATGAAACTTCTGTGTTCCATTTGCTGTCATCACTCTAAACCTATCAACACTTAAAGGAATAGGTGCAATTTTTTTTTGTCCCTTTTTATGATACGTAAATGAACTATTAATCATATCTCCATCAGCTACAACCAACATTTTGTTTGGTACAGACTTAAACTTTGTTTTAAATGTATTATCCGTAAAAAAAGCATCTGATATTCTATTTTCAAATGGAGAAGAAAATTGACCTTCTAACAATACAGCAACCGGATTATTAGCAAAATTAGGATTATCAGTTTTTGGTGCATACTTTTCATAAGCAAACCCAAAATTGATTCTTGCCGGTGCCATTAATTTAATAGACTCAACAGAACTCTGTAACAAGACTGTTTTCTTAACAGATGTATCTGTCAAATTTACTGGAGTAACAGAACTTATATACTCCGTTTTTATTGGGTCAATATTCAACGTAATTGGATGCTCTTGCGTACCCAACAAAGGATAAAACCCCCACTCTAACCCAGGAACTTTGACATCTCTAGGAGGTATTAATTCATGCGTACATTGTTTATCAAAAATAATATCGTTATTAATTCTTGCTCCATATTTATAAATTAAATCTTTTTCAATATTTAAATCTCGAGCTAAACAAATAGTCTCACCTGTAAACGCCAATGAATCTCTATTCACATCCAAAGGATCAACAAACCACATTACTTTACCGCCATTCATAATAAATTGATCAATAACGAATTTGTCTTTTTCATTGAATGATTCCGTTGGTTTGGCAATTACTAAAGCATCTATATCAATAAAAGCATTTAATTGCCCTTTAATCTCTACGTCATCAACAATATAATCCTTTTCTAATGCTTGTCTAACATCCCAAGTTTGTTGTTTGGTTAACTCACCATGTCCTTGTAAAAACCCGATACTTTTCTTGATCTTTCGTGTCACTCTACGAATTGATGAAATAAACTTATACTCCAATTCACTAATCGTTTTATCAACCAAATGTCTGACATCTTCATCCATTATGATTTCCTCTCTGTCAAAAAACTGAATTACATCTACAGTTTTACCACCATACTCTACAACAGCCCCAGGCCAAATCGTACTTATTTCAGAAGTTTGACCATCAAATTGTTTTAAGTTCGTAGGCAATATTCCTTTTCCTTTATCAAAAAGGTTCTCCTTCAATTCTTTATTAAATGTAGCATCATCAGAACCATCTGGATCAATAAATTCATATTGAATCATATCCCCAGCTTCAGCTACAAACTCCTCTAAAATATTTTGAATTCCTGATTGAATATTTTTCATATCAGCAGGAATGTCACCATCTAAATAAATTTTAAAAAATACTCTATCACTTAACTGCGTATCATCTTTTAAAAGTAGTTTCGTATTTTCAGACAATGAGTACCTATTATCCTCTGTTAAATCTATTCTTTTATTAAAAAAATTAGCTAAAACATTTAAAAGAATTACAATAGCTACAATTCCAAAAAAGTTAATTAATACTCTTGTTTTATTAGCGTTCAATTGACTCATAGCTTACCATTTTCTCGATTCAAGGCTCAATTTTGTAGCCAAAATAAATATTAAAGTTGCACTTATAAAATATAATATATCAGAAGTATCAAGTACTCCTTTTTGAATAGATGAAAAATGTTCCATTATTCCTAACTCTCGAATAACTATATCTAAACCTCCAAACTGGCTAAAAGTTGCCAATAAATCTAAGCCTAAAAAGGCAAACCAAGAAAAAAATACAGCTAATAATAAGGCTACAATTTGATTTGATGTAATACTAGAAACAAAAATTCCAATAGATACAAATACGCCACCAACAAATAATAATCCTAAAAAAGAGGCAATGGTAACACCATCATCAATTACACCAACTGGGTTTCCTAAAAAATGAATTGATAAATAATATATGGAAGTAGGAATAATAGCTAATAACACTAAGGTTAACCCACCAAAGAATTTTGCCAAAACAATTTGTAAATCAGTTAATGGCCTTGTTAACAACAATTCTATGGTACCTGTTCGTTTCTCTTCAGAAAACGCCCTCATTGTTATAGCCGGTATCAAAATTAAAAAGATAATGGGAGCTATATTAAAATAAGATACTAAATCAGCAGTACCACCATCCAGAATATTTGTTCCAAAATTAAACACCCATAGAAACAAGCTGTTTAACACTAAAAAAATTCCAATTACTGCATACCCTATGGTTGAGCCCAAAAAACTACGTATTTCTTTTAAGTATAATGCTTTCATTTATTCAATTTAATCTAATTTTCAAATTTAACTGTTTTGATTTTAATATCTTCTTAAAAAAACCTAAAAATGAATTTATTTATATAGGTCTATTCACAAACATCAAATATGACCAAAAAAAAACTTCTATTTTAACTAAATAAATCGAAATAATAATACTGCCCTTTCTCCGTTTAAACCAATTAATTAGCATTTAAGAATATTAAAACTCGTTTTAAGCATTAAACTATAAATTAAGAATCAAAATAAAAGCGTATTAAATATATAAAAATTATATTTGCCAACTCTTATGAAAAAGATTATTATTTTCTTACTACTTATTACGAATACTCTTCTTGGTTTTAGTCAAACTATGTTGAAGGGAAAAGTAATAGATTTCATTACAAAAGAACCTCTACCATTTGTTAAAGTAAGTGTTTTAAAAACACCTAGAGCTAAACTCACAGATTTTGATGGTGATTTCGCTATAAAATATACCAGAAAAAATATTGATTCTATTTCATTCGAATATGTTGGGTACTTTAAACAAACTATAGCCTTAAATTCATTACCACAATTGGACAGTATATTGATTGAATTAAAATCAAATACAACCTTAGAAGTAATTGAAGTAGTGTCAGGTAAAAATCCTGCTTTTAAAGTGTTAAAAGCAATTAATGATCACAGGAAAGAAAACAACCCATCAAAATTAGATGCCTATCAATATGAAGTTTATGACAAAATACAATTTGACATGAACAATATTGATAAGGAATTTCAGGATAAAAAATATTTACAAAAATTTAAATTTATCGGAGACTATGTAGACACCACTAATGGAAAAAGAACGTTACCTGTTTTGTTAACAGAACAGATAGCTGATGTTTATCACAAGAGTGGTCCTACTCAACACATTGAAATTGTAAAAGCAACCCATTTAATTGGAATAAACAATTTAGACCTTACTCAATTTACTAGAGATTTAAATAAAGAAATAAACCTTTATGATGGCTATTACGAAATGTTTAGTAAAGACTTTTTAAGTCCTATATCTCCACTAGGAAGAGGGTTCTATGACTATAAAAAAATTGATGATGACACGCTAGACGGTGTCATTTGCAAACACCTAACCTTCCTACCCAAACGCAGAGGGACTGCACTGTATGAAGGAGAGATTTGGGTTACTGAAGATAACTATGCTATAAAAAAAGTGAGCTTAAAAATCCCTAATGACATCAATTTAAATTACGTTTCCAATATGTCGATTCAACAAGAATATACTTTAATAGATTCATCTATTTGGATGATTGACAAATATAAAATAGAAGCTGAATTTAGACTACTAAATGAAGACACTAAAAAGAAAACACTTAGTGTATTTATTAGAAAAAACTCAAGTAAAACAAACGTCATCATAAACCACCCAAAACCGTTTGATTTTTACACAGGTACTATAGTTTTAGCGGATGGGGCTGATGAAAGAACTTCTGATTACTGGTTAAAAATTAGGCATGACACTTTAAACACTCAAGAAGCCGGTGTTGTAAAAATGATTGACTCTTTAGAAAGTAACAAAACTTTCAAGTTTTATGATAAAATGATTCGTTTTGGGTTATCTGGATACTGGCCTATTGGAAAATTTGAATATGGATATCTATACTCTATTTACAATAGAAATGAAATTGAAGGACATAGAGTGATGTTAAAACTTAGAACATCACAAAAATTTAATAAAAAACATAGATTTGAAACTTTTGGTTCATATGGTTTTTTAGATAAACGTTTTAAATTTGGAGGTTCATATGAATGGCAAATAAAAAATGAACCATTCGAACAATTTAAATTATCTTACGCGAGACGTGTTGAACAATTAAGCCTTGCATATAGAATGGGAGATGTAGACAATTCATTCACTACCATTTTTTCTTTAGAAAAACAAAATAAAATGACTATGACAGACAAAGTTATCATGTCATATGAAAAAGATTACTTAAGCCCCTTTAGATCATTAACATCTATTGAATGGAAGAACTTCATTCCTGTAGGCGCTATGAGGTACGATCACATACAAAAAAACGGTGACACTGTTGCTGTCAAAAATCTTAAGTCATTTGAAATTAAAAATACTATTACATTCACCAAAAAAGAAAAATTTATAAAAATTAATTCAAGACGTTTAAGTATGGGCTCAAGTGTACCTATCATCTCTTTAACTCATACACTTGGAATTAAAGGCGTTGCGGGAAGTAGATATAATTACAATCGTATTGATTTTCTATGGAAACATAGACCTAAAGTTGGTATGTTTGGTAAAATGAGATATGAAATTTATGCAGGTAAAGTTTTCGGAAGAGTTCCATTTCCATTACAAAACGTTCATGCTGGTAACGAAACATTTTACATGCAAATTAGAACATTTAATTTAATGAAGTATTACGAATTTGTAAGCGACATCTGGACAGGTTTTAACTTTCAACACCAGCTACAAGGCTTAATTCTTGATAGAGTTCCATTGATCAGAAAGTTAAAATGGAGAGCCGTATATGGACTAAAGGCTGTTGTTGGACATTATAGACCTCAGAACAGTAAAGACATAATACTACCTTCATATTCCAACACTTTTAAGAATTTTAAACCATACGCGGAAGCTACAATAGGAATTGAAAATATATTTAAGTTTTTAAGGATTGATGGTATATATAGATTAACTTACAATGATCTCCCTGATACATCTAGATTTGGTATTCAATTTAGATTTATTGGAGATTTCTAAATTGCAGAATAATCACCTAACACTTCTATTACAAAGGAATGAATGCATAGGACATATTTTCATTTACTAAATCATTAGAAAACTCTAAATAAAAATCATTCTCAGAAGAAGAATTCATTCCTGTAGCTAAAAACACAACTCCATCCATTGTTTCATATTTGTATTTAGACATCTTAAATCCAATATCACCAGCCACGCAATACACATTCACATTAGCCTTCTTAAGACTGACTAGTTTAGGGTATATATCTGTATAAAAATTATTTATTTGAATACAATAACTACAATCTCCTAAATGCCCATTTGACACATAATCAATTTGACTTTCTAAATTAGAATTGTCTCTCATCCAAATTAACTTATGTGAAAGAATAATTAGATTATTATAACTTCTCATTGTATCAGTTACAGTTTCAAAAAAAGCCAATTGCTCACCACTTATTCGAGAAGAATCCAACTGAGTATCCAAAACTATAAACAAAGTGTTATCTTGGGTATACGAATAATACGTTTCTTTTTTTGTATATGATTTTAATAAATCAACATTAGTGTAATCATGATTTCCTAATGCCCATAATGTTTTAGAATTAGAAATATCAAAGACAGAATCCAACACTCTTAATATTGTGTGATCAGACGAACTTAAATTTGCCACATCTCCCCCAAGCATTAAAACATCAAAATCAGAAAACGTAACACTTTCAATAGACTTATTTAGTCCTGAATTATCATCCAAACGTGTATGAGAAAAAACAGCATATTTTTTAACCTCTTGTTGACAAGAAACAATCGCGAAGGAAATATAAACCAACACAACTAAGTGAAAAATATGAGACTTATTAATTTGCAATATTCTTTTTAAGTTTAAGTAAAAATGCAAAATGTAATCCAAAATGAAGATTATTAAATATTAACGCTTCTTCTAAATTTGTAATCTCAAAATTATAAGAAGTTGGGTAGTCCTTAAAATTTGAAAAATCTAGCATTTCTAGATCCTGTTCTAATTCACTGTATAAATAGTCAAACAATAGTATAATTGACTTACACTCTTCCTCTCCTACTACGCCATTTGGCTTACCACCTTTTCTATAAGTAGCCAAGAAAGCATCATCTAAATTTAATTCATTATTAGACAATCCATAAATTAATAATTTTTGACTCACAACAAGATGAGCTACATTCCAAATAATACTATTTGAATATCCCTCAGGCACTTCATTCATTTGTTCATTTGACAACCCTTTCACCATTTCTGAAATATTAGAAATAGATGCCTTTAATAATTTTAAATTTGTTTTCATAATTAATATTATCTTCCTAAAATAAACACACAAGGCTCTTTAGGTAAATTAAACTTTTCTTTTTTCCACTGTTCAATAGACTTAGTTTTAATATACTCATTTTCACCAGTAATATCAATAGCGACTGTAAACATAATATTATCTGATGCATACTTTAACACATCATTAAACATGGGTTGATTACGATATGGTGTCTCAATGAATATTTGAGCGAAATTATTTCGTTGAATTGTATGTACTAAATCTTTTATTTTTTTTGCTCTATCCGATTCACTTTTTGGCAAATACCCGTTAAACGTAAAGCCCTGACCATTTAAACCTGAAGTTGCTAAGGCTAAAAAAATTGAACTAGGTCCAATTAAAGAAATTACCTTAATATTATTTTGATGCGCTTTTTGAACGACAGCGGAACCCGGATCAGCAATCCCTGGATAACCAGCCTCAGACATCAAACCAACATCTTCACCATTTTTAAGTCGTTGAATCACATCCACTTCAAATTCGTAATTGTTATGCTTATTTAGCTCGTAAAAAACGGAATCGTCAATGGGAAATGATTTATCAATTTTTCTAAGAAATCGTCTAGCAGTTTTAGTTTTTTCAACCACAAAACATCTTAACACTTTTGCAATATCAGTAGTGAAACTTGGTAAAACATTTTCGTAGTTTGATTCACTAATGGGAATAGGAATAATATATAACTGTCCTTTCATTACTTTAATTTTTCAATAATTACATCAGTCGTTTTATCAACTAATTCATAAACATCCTCAAACCCTTGCTCACCTCCGTAATAAGGATCAGGAACAGCCATGTTTCTATCTGGATAGAGTTCATTTAGAAATAATTTCACTTTATTCTTATCGGATTCGGAGTTTGCCAATTTTACAACGTTGTTATAATTTGAAGCATCCATTACATAAATAATATCAAACTTCTTAAAATCTGAAATTTCAAACTGTCTTGCTCTTAAAGTTGATAAATCATAACCATACCTTAATGCAGTTTCCATCATTCTTTCATCTGGTTGTTGACCTATGTGATGGGATGAAGTCCCACAAGAATCAACTATCACTTGCAAGTTATTTGATTGAATCTTACCTCTTAATACCCCATCAGCTAAAGGTGAACGACAAATGTTACCTAAGCAAACCATTAAAATTTTCATATTTATGACTAATTAATGAATTGTAAAAAAAATCCTCTTCAAACAAATGAAGAGGATTATATTAATTAACGTTTAATTTTTTCTCTAAATCTTCTAAATAACCTCTAAACTTTTTATCAGTTTCAGATAGATTATTTACAGTTCTACAGGCATGTAACACAGTGGCGTGATCTTTACCTCCACACTGAGCTCCAATATTTGCTAATGACCATTTTGTCATCTTTTTAGCAAAATACATTGCGATTTGACGCGCTTGAACTACTTCTCTTTTTCTAGTTTTAGATTTAATTAATTCAATTGGTAAATTAAAGTAATCACAAACAATTTTATGAATATAATCCATTGACACTTCTCTAGCTGTATTCTTAACAAATTTGTCAATCATCTTTTTAGCTAATTCAATCGTAATAGATTTTTTGTTTAATGTTGCTTGAGCAATGATAGATGTTAATGCACCTTCCATTTCTCTTACGTTAGTATTAATACTATACGCTAAATACTCTAAAACATCTTCTGGCAACTCTAAACCATTACCATAAATTTTCTTTTTCAATATTGCTATTCTAGTTTCTAAACCAGGCGCTTGAACATCCGCAGATAACCCCCATTTAAAGCGAGATAATAACCTTTGTTCCACACCTTTCATTTCAACTGGTGCTTTATCTGAAGTCAAAATAATTTGCTTACCCGTTTGATGTAAATGGTTAAAAATATGGAAGAAAGCATCTTGTGTCTTTTCTTTTCCAGCGAAAAACTGAACATCATCAACAATTAACACATCCATTAATTTATAGAAATTAACAAAATCATTAGTTGTATTATTCTTAATTGAATCAATAAACTGTCTAGTAAACACTTCAGCACTTACATATAAAACAGTTTTGTTTGGAAATTGATTCTTCACTTCAATCCCAATTGAGTGCGCTAAGTGAGTTTTACCCAAACCTACTCCACCATATAATAATAATGGATTAAATGCAGTTCCACCTGGCTTACTTGATACAGCAAAAGCTGCACTTCTTGCCAACCTATTACAATCACCTTCTACAAAGTTATCTAATGAATACGTTGGGTTTAAATTTGACTCTACATTTACCTTTTTCAACCCAGGAATAATAAATGGATTTCTGATTTCTTTTTCAGTTGCATTTAAAGGCATAGAAACAGGTGAATTCGATACACTTTTCTTACTACTTGTTGGTAAATTTAAAGTATAAGCAGGCTTCTTGTTATTAGTATTTCTATCCATTACAATAGAGTATTCTAATTTAGCATCTGTCCCTAATTCCTTCTTAATTACTTTTTTTAACAAATCAATGTAATGCTCTTCTAACCATTCATAAAAAAAATGAGAAGGTACCTGAATCGTTAATACATTAGCCTTATACCTAACAGGAACAATTGGTTCGAACCAAGTCTTAAAGCTTGATAAAGACACATTATCTTTTATCACTTGTAAGCAACTTGCCCAAACTGATTCATGGTTTTTTTTACCTTTCATTTGACTACGTGGTTTTTTATTTTTTAATTTTTTAGCACTTAATTAACATGTAAATGTTCATATATTAATTAGATAACAAATATGTGACTAAATAAGTTATAAAAAAAATTAAAACCTATTGTTTTTTCAATTTTTTTTACAGTACTAATTAATATGTTTTTATTTATAATTAATCTAAGATAAATTAAAATTTTATCTATAATATTGACTTTAATTTAACACCTTAGCACTATGTACAGTTTTACTCATAAATTACGAATTCGATACGGAGAAACAGATCAAATGGGATATTGTTATTATGGAAATTACGCACAATTCTTAGAAATAGGTAGAGTTGAAACATTAAGAGAACTAGGCGTTAGCTACAAAAGCCTTGAAGAATCTGGCATAATGCTACCTGTTTCAGAGTTAAATGTAAAATACATCAAACCTTCTTTTTATGATGACTTAATTTCAATCAAAACAACTATTACTAAAACGCCTTCAGTAAAAATTGAATTTAATTATGAAATCTATAATGAAAAGAATGAACTTTTAACCATTGCCTACACCAAGTTAGTGTTTGTAAACAAGACCAATATGAAACCTACTTTTTGCCCAGATAATTTACTAGAGAAATTCAAAAATCTATAACTTCAACAAGGTCCTATTAATTATCTACACAAACAACAGTGAAATCATCTAATGTTGAGTTTTCTTTTTCTAAATTGTAAGAGTTTTCAATTGTAGGTGTTTCACTACTTTTTACACATTCTTGATCTAATTTTTGATTATCACTATCCACAACATAACCAACTAAAGTTTCTTCAGTCGTTTCTTCCCCGTTGATCGTTTGAATTATTGTAGTTTTAGTATAGGTATAATGACAAGATTTACACTTTTCACATGATGTGTTGATAAATAATGTAACTAAGCTTAATCCTAAAATAATTCGTTTCATAACTTTGTAATAATTTAATATGCGCAAATATAAAAAATCCATGCAAAGAAAAATAATTAACACTAAAGATAATTCTAAAACTTTGTTAATTCCAGATATGAATGAAACTTATCACTCAACGAATGGAGCGATAGCAGAGTCCAAGCACATTTATATAAACTATGGTCTAAAGGATTTCAATACAACAACCGACACCATAAACATTTTAGAAATGGGATTTGGAACTGGATTAAATGCAATATTATCACTTGACTATGCAACGCGTTTAAAAAAACAAATTAACTATTGTACTGTCGAGAAATACCCAGTAACTACAGAAGAGCTTATTGAATTAAATTATACTGAAGCTTTAAACTTAGAGAATTTAAAAACAGATTTTTTAGCTTTACACACATCTAATTTCGATACTCACCTTCAAATCACCCCCTACTTCTTATTCACAAAACATCACAAAGACTTAAAAACAATACAATTAGAAAATAACGCCTTTCATTTAATCTATTTTGACGCATTTGCTCCACAACATCAACCAGATTTATGGACTCTTGTTGTTTTACAAAAGATGTTTGATAGTTTACTACCAAATGGATTTCTAATAACGTATTGCGCACAAGGTCAATTTAAGCGAAACCTCAAAGCTGTGGGATTTGAAGTTGTCTCACTTCCTGGGCCTATTGGAAAAAGAGAAATAACAAAGGCAATTAAAAAATAAGATATTTAGATTAATTGAAATAATCTAATTATTTTTGTTTCAAATTACTTACACTTAATAAAATTAAAAATGGCATCAGGATTTTACGCTTTATTTGACGACATTGCCACTCTATTAGATGATGTAGCTTCAATGAGTAAAGATGTCGCCGCCATTACTAAAGTAGCAGGAAAAAAAACATCTGGCATATTAGGTGACGATTTAGCTGTAAATGCTGAAAAAGCTTCTGGATTTGCCTCATCAAGAGAACTACCAATACTCTGGACTATCGCCAAAGGTTCATTTCTAAATAAACTTATAATCCTACCTTTAATATTTCTATTAAGTGCATTCTTGCCTTGGACAATTACACCTCTACTATTAATTGGAGGAACCTACCTAGCTTATGAAGGCGCTGAAAAAATATTTGAATACTTTTTTCATAGCCCTTCAAAAAAAGACAAAAACACTAAAGCTCTCAAAACAAAAGATGAAATATTAGTCTACGAAAAAAAGAAAGTTAAATCTGCAATTATCATTGATTTCATACTATCTATTGAAATTATTATAATTACATTAAGTACAGTTATAGAAGAAAGTTTACAAACTCAAATCATTGTAGTTTCCTTTATAGCCATAGTGGCGACAATTGGTGTTTACAGTTTGGTAGCTTTAATAGTTAGGTTAGATGATTTCGGATTTAAATTAATTAAACTGAATGCACACAAAAAGAAAAGTGCAATTAAATCATTTGGCCATTTTTTGGTAAACGCCCTACCCTACGTTATTAAAAGTTTAAACGTAATAGGAACAATTGCAATGTTGCTAGTTGCTGGAGGTATTTATCTTCACCAAATTGAACAAATCCATGCGCTTTTTCATTCTGTACCAGAACTTTTAAGTACATTTATAATTGGTCTTGGAATTGGAATTATAGCTTTAATTATCATTCTCTTAATTACTTCACTTATAAATAAAATAAAAAAATAGATGTCTGACATTGAATTAAAGATAAACGAATTAAGTGAGAAACTAAACGAATACAATCATCAGTATTATGTGTTAAACAAAAGTATAATAAGTGATTTTGACTTTGACAATTTACTTAAGGAACTTGAACAATTAGAAACCGATTATCCTCAATTTGCATCAGAAAACAGTCCAACTAAAAGAGTTGGAGGTGACATTACTAAAAACTTCCCTACGGTAAAACACATTTACCCCATGCTAAGCTTAGCAAACACATACTCCAAAGAAGAGTTAAACGACTGGAGTAATCGTATTAAAAAGATTAGTACTGATGAAATTGAATATGTTTGTGAACTAAAATATGATGGGGTCGCTATTGGAATTAGATACGAAAATGGCAACCTAACTCAAGCAGTAACAAGAGGTGACGGTTCACAAGGGGAAGATGTAACACACAATGTTAGAACCATCAAAACAGTTCCTTTAAAATTAAAAGGGAACTATCCTGACATTTTTGAAATAAGGGGAGAGATCTTTTTTCCACTAGCAAATTTTGAACTTTTAAACAAAGCTAAGGAAGAAGCTGGAGAGCAACTTTATGCAAACCCAAGAAATACAGCATCTGGAACATTAAAACTAAAAGACTCAAAAGTTGTGGCCAAAAGAGGATTAGACTGTCTTCTTTATGGTGTGTATGGTGAAAACCTAAACTTTGAAACACATTCTGAAGCTGTTAAGACAGTTGGAACTTGGGGGTTTAAAATCCCAACAGAAGATAAAAGATACATTCAAACTGTAAAAACAATTGATGATGTAATGGACTTTGTAACTTTTTGGGACACAGAAAGACACAATCTTCCATTTGAAATTGATGGTATAGTTATCAAGGTCAATGATTTTAACCAGCAAAAACAAATGGGCTTTACAGCTAAAAACCCACGTTGGGCCATCTCTTATAAATTTAAAGCAGAAAGAGTAGAAACAAAATTAGAAAAAGTAACCTATCAAGTTGGAAGAACTGGAGCAATTACACCAGTAGCTAATCTTTCACCTGTGCAACTTGCTGGAACAACTGTAAAGCGAGCATCTCTACATAATGCAGATCAAATTGAAAAACTTGATTTATACGTCAATGATTATGTGTATGTTGAAAAAGGAGGGGAAATAATTCCTAAAATTGTTGGTGTTAATCTTGAGAAAAGACAAGTCAATTCGACTCCAATTAAATACATTACCACATGTCCTAAATGTAAAACTGAATTAATTCGATTAGATGGTGAAGCAAAACATTACTGTCCAAATGACATCCAATGTCCACCGCAAACAAAAGGGAAAATAGAACATTTCATAAGCAGAAAAGCTATGAACATGGATGGTTTAGGCCCTGAAACCATTGATTTATTTTATGATCATTTTCTAGTATCAAATGTTGGTGATTTATATACATTAACTTTTGAAAAAATTATTGATTTAGAAAGAATGGCTGATAAGTCTGCTAACAACATTTTAAAAAGTTTAGAAGAATCAAAAAACATTCCTTTTGAAAGGGTGCTATTTGCTTTAGGAATAAGATACGTAGGTGAAACTGTAGCTAAAAAATTAGCCAAGTATTTTAAAAACATTGACCATATAATAAAAGCCACATTTGAGGAGTTAATTAATGTAGATGAAATTGGGGATAAAATCGCCATTAGTCTACAATCTTACTTTCTTGAAGATAGACATATCACACTAATTAACAGACTGAAAGCATTTGGGCTACAGTTTGAAATTGAAGAAAACTTAGATGCTACAGATATTTTAAATCAGCAGGCCATTGTCATTTCAGGTGTTTTTGAAAGTGTGTCAAGAAGTGAATTAAAAAAACTTATTGAAGATAACGGAGGAAAGAATACAAGTTCAATATCGGCAAAGACCAACTACTTAGTAGCAGGTGCAAATATGGGACCTGCAAAACTAGCCAAAGCTGAAAAACTTGGTATTAAAATAATAAGCGAACAAGATTTTTTAAACATGATTAAATAATGGGATTTTTTGACAACTATAAAGTTAAGATGTTGCTACGCAAGATTAATAACATCTCAATCAAAAGAACAGTTCGTATTTTACCAATAGAAAATTATCATTCTATTTTAATTGTTCAAAACGAAACCAATGATGCGCTTATAAAAAGCATAGAATCTATATTTACAACAAGTAAAATAACACAATTACACTCAAGAATTGAAAAGGAAGATACAACTACTAATAACAACTATGTATACACATATCATGTGTCTGATTTAGGATTTGGAAAAATAAAAAATGAAAGACTTTTAGGACTACTGAATACTAATTTTGATTTAGTAATTGATTTTTCTAATAAAATCACAGAATTTAATTATTTCATTAAAATATCAAAAGCTTCCCTTAAAATTGGTAATTTGCATTCAACAAAAAACTATCTTTACGATATATTAGTTGAAAGAGGAAATTCTGATACTGATTTTATAGATAACATCAAACTGCAAATAAACACTTTAAGTCAATAAAAATGGATATTACAAAATTAAAAGGAATGGGCGTAGCTTTAGTTACTCCGTTTAACGATAATAAAGAAATAGACTTTAACGCATTAGAAAAATTCACTGAGTTTTTAATTGAAAATAAAACGGACTATTTAGTTGTTCAGGGAACTACGGGTGAATCACCAGTATTATCAAATGATGAAAAATTGAAAGTTTTAGATACAGTGATCAAAGTTAATAACGGAAGATTACCTATTGTATTTGGAATAGGCGGTAATAACACTACAGAAGTTGCAAATCAATTATCAACTTTCAATATAGAAGGTGTTGACGCATTCTTATCTGTTTCACCTTACTATAACAAACCTACTCAAGAAGGAATTTTCCAACATTACAAAACAATTTCTGAACATTCTAAATTACCTATAATATTATATAATGTGCCAGGTAGAACTGCATCAAATGTTTTGGCTGAAACTACATTGAGAATAGCTAACGAATGTAAAAACGTAGTTGCAGTAAAAGAAGCAAGTGGAAACTTTGAGCAAATTATGGATATAATTCAGGATAAACCTGAAAACTTTTTAGTCATATCCGGAGATGATGCAATCACAATGCCGTTTATTGCAGCTGGTGGAGATGGTGTTATTTCTGTTGTTGGAAATGGTTTTCCAAAACTATTTAGTGAAATGGTAAATGCTGGTTTGAACGGTGACATAGCTAAATCAAAAGAATTACATTACACTATTTTACCAATTATAAAACATTTGTTTTCAGAAGGTAACCCAGGAGGAATTAAAGAAACTCTATCTTACCTTGATATTATGAAAACAAATTTAAGATTACCTTTAGTTAACGTAACTGAAAACACTAAGAATTCAATACTAACACTAACTAAATCAATTTATAAGTCTTAACTTATAAATTGAAAAACTGATATTAAATCACACATTAGCAAAACAATAAACCGTTTTCATAATTTCGAAGACGGTTTTTTAAGTAAAAAAGATGTTTATAAAAAAAGATATATTACAAGTAGAGAATTGGATAACTAATTCAAAAAACATAGTTATAACAGCACATAAATCGCCAGATGGAGATAGTATTGGAAGTTCGTTAGCCTTGCACTTTTTTTTAAAGAATTTAGGAATTAATTCAACAGTTTGTCACCCAGACAAAATGCCTTATTATTTAAGTTGGATTGAGGGTACAAAAAATATTTTGACCTATGAACAAAATGAAAATGAAGTAATTGAAAAAATGGCATCAGCTGATTTAATCTTCTGTTTAGATTATAACACACCTTTTAGAATTGGGAAAATGACTGATCATTTAGTAAATTCTTCAGCAAAAAAAGTAATGATAGATCATCATCAAGACCCGAACACTGAATTTGTTGACATCCTTTTTTCTGACCCAAAAAACTCTTCTACTTGTGAATTAATATATGAATTTATTGAAGCATTAGAAAAATTAGAATATATTGATAACACAGTTGCTATTCCCATGTACACTGGAATAATGACAGATACAGGTTCATTTAGATTTCCTTCAACAACAGCTAGAACTCATAATATTGTAGGAAATTTAATGACAAATGGATTAAACGCCTCTGCTATTCATGAAAACACATTTGATACAAATTCTTTATCTAAACTTAAGCTTAATGGCTATGCGATTTCTGAGAAATTAGTAATTATGCCAAATCAAAAAGTAGCATATATTTCATTATCAAGCGAAGAGTTAAAAGATTTAAACTATACTAAAGGAGATACTGAAGGTTTAGTGAATAGAGCTTTAGGAATAAATGGTATAAAAATGGCAGCGTTTTTCAAAGAAGAAGGTGGTTATGTTAAAATATCATTTAGAGGTAAAGGAGAAAATCACGTTAACGTTTTAGCAAATGAAAATTTTGAAGGTGGAGGTCATATCTACGCAGCTGGAGGTAAGTTTGATGGAAAATTAGATGAGGCTATTGCTAAATATGTAACTGTTGTTGACAAATACGTTAAGTAATTATGAAACTCATTACAATTATTCTATTCTTTTCAATTTTTTCATTTTTCTCATGCACGGAAGAAGAAACAATTAAACCATTAGCAAAAACTAAATGGAACCCAGAAGAATCAATTAACATGCAAACCACTTTTTTAGATGAAGAGAATGATGAAATAAATTCATTCTTAAAGCATCATAAAGATTGGAAAATGACCAAAACTGGTTCTGGGCTAAGGTATTTCATTTATGATAAATCTGAATTTACTGATACGGCTAAAGTATATGATGAAGTTAGTATCTATTTTGATGTTAAATTATTAGACGGTACACTCTGTTATTCTCAAAAAGACGAATTACA
>Ga0209396_1001644_pt1 | contig 24367 bp, 20 predicted proteins | sample GOMGulsemesocosm_6_FD_184638 | JGI IMG/M metagenome (GOLD analysis project Ga0209396, IMG submission 184638) | Methane-oxidizing microbial communities from mesocosms in the Gulf of Mexico - GOM8C Gulf of Mexico (SPAdes) (version 2) | ecosystem: Environmental > Aquatic > Marine > Cold seeps... | reverse complement strand
AGCGAATAGTGACTTCCAATATCGGCTGTCAATTACATCTTGAAACTCAATCTAAGGTGCCGGTTCAGCATTGGATAGAGTTATTAGATAAGGAATAGCTATGAGTTGTGAGCTATGAGCTATGAGCTACGAGTTACGAGCTATAAGAGATGAGCAAGAAACAGTAGGCAGGTAAAAAAAAGCCAGATCAAATGATCTGGCTTTTTTATGTTTGCTCGGCGAAGCCAGCAAACCCGTCTACTTGAAAGAAAGTAGAATCGCCCCGTCTGAGGGGAAGATAATCCGAATGGCAAGGGCGTCTCCGGTCAAAGGTAAGGTCTAAAGGAAGCCATAGGAAGTTAGAGGTACACAACTAACCGTAACCTGATTCGGCGGTATTGGTGAGTAAGCGTCCATAATAGCGCGAAGCTCTATACTCAGACAGACCAATACTGTGCTTGAGGGTGGGATCTCTAACAGGGAGTTGGAGCAGTAACCGAGGAAGTCTTGCACTAGTCCAGCACAATGCTGGAGGCATAGATTAGAGGGGTGACCCAAGATCAATGTTAGTGTGAGATGGCAGATGAACCCGTAGTAGTGAGTAAGGCTAGGCCTGTGAAAGCCAGTAATGGTGTGGAGGATAAAACCAAGCCGATCATCAGCAATATGTTTGATGAAATTAGCATATACCAAAAGTTATGCTGGTTGCGAAGGGGGGAAGTGGTCTTTAAAGACATTGAAACGTGATGTAATTGAATGTGAGCACACAAGCAGATCAATAGATCTGGGCATCCCTTGGTGGCAAAGAGTGACATCGGCGCGACGATACGGAGCTAGGCAGGGGGAGTAATCATTTCTCTTCATTAGAGACAGCAAGGCGGTTAAGCAGATTGCATAAAGCTAGAACACTTAACGGCGATGATGAAATAAACCCAATCATATTCAAGGCAATCAAAGGACAGTGATGTGAGTCAATAACAGTGAAAATATATTACAGCCTTTACGGTCAGTTGCTATCCATGCGTGCGCTGTACAAGGCTTTCAAACGCGTGAAAAAGAACGACGGTGCTGCTGGTGTAGACGGGCAGAGCGTGAGTGATTTTACGGAAAATTTGGAAAGTAATTTACAGCAGTTATTGCTTGAACTGAAAGAGAAGCGGTATCAGGCGCAGCCTGTCAAACGTGTTGAAATTGACAAAGATGACGGTGGCAAGCGATTACTGGGTATACCAACGGTTCGAGATCGCATAGTACAACAATGCTTAACCAACATAATGACACCTATATTCGACCCTGCTTTTCATCCATCGAGTTATGGATATCGGCCGGGTAGAAGTGCGCATCACGCTATTAGCAAAGCAACATTGTTTATACGTCAGTATAAGCGGCAACATGTTGTGGATATGGATTTGTCGAAGTGTTTTGATTTGCTCGATCACCCCTTGATAATTCAATCGGTAAGAAAGCGAATCACAGATGGCAGTATCCTGAAGCTGATAGAGATGTTTCTTAAAAGTGGTGTAATGGTTGGCTCAAGTTGGCAGGAAAGTGAGCTTGGCAGTCCGCAAGGCGGAGTAATAAGCCCACTACTGGCGAACATCTATTTAGATGCATTCGATCAAGAGATGAAGAAGCGTAATCACCGAATAGTGAGATACGCCGATGATATTTTGATATTGTGTTGTTCTGAAAAAGCGGCGCACAAAGCATTGGAAGTAGCGAGAGAGGTCTTAGAAGTCACACTGAAGCTACAAGTCAATGAGCACAAAACCCACATAGCACACAGTGATGATGGGATAAAATTCTTAGGTTTGATTATTGGTACTCAATATACAGGCATTCAAGAAAAGAAGCTCAATAACCTTAAAGTTAAAGTGAAGCAGCTGACGAAGCGCAATGGGGGTAAGAATTTAGCCACAGTGCTAAAACATTTAAATCCAGTGCTGCGCGGTTTTGCAAATTACTTCAAGATAGCGAATATAAGCGGAAAATTGAACAAACTATTAGGCTGGATAAGAAGAAGGCTGCGGGCAATTCAGCTGCGTTTATGGAAGAAGGTGAAGAAGCTTCATCGAGTCCTCAAACAACGTGGATATAGTCCGCCGTTCAAGGCGATAAAACTGAATTCGTGGAGAAATTCTGCGAGTCCATTAGCTAATTATTCGATGCCAAACCTCTGGTTTGAAGAGATAGGCTTATATGATTTAAGCAAAGTTAAAACGGGCGAACTTGCTCTTCATAGTTGAAGAATAGAAGATTGCATGAGCCGTATACGAGGTCCGTACGTACGGTTCTGTGAGAGGGATGAGGCGGTAACGCCTCACCCTACTCGATGCCCGATTTTATTTCTTTTTGGGCTTGCTCAGTAAAGAGGGGCGCAAAGCGGGTTTGGTTGGTTTTTCGATAGCGGGTGCCTGGTATTTAGCTTTGGCGGTCTTTCGTACCTTTTTGTTGGCACGTGCGATGCTGGCTGTTTTCTCGCTGACAAGTCTGCCGTTGGTGAGTAGTGGTATGCTGTGAAATTGTACCTGTTTTCCCGTGAGCTGTTCTATTTCCTGTAAATAATGTCGCTCATCGGGGGCGACAAAAGAGATCGCCTGGCCGGTTTTTCCGGCGCGCGCTGTGCGACCAATGCGGTGTACATAAGCCTCTGGCTGATTAGGTAAGTCATAGTTGACAACTCTTGGGAGGGCTTTTATGTCTAGGCCGCGGGCGGCGACATCGGTCGCGACTAATACGTCAATTTGCTGCTCGGTGAATGCACTTAGTGCTGTTATTCGCTCTTTTTGCAGCTTGTCGCCATGAATTGAATTGGCGCTGATACCTGCGTCAATTAATGCTTGTGCGACTTTATCGGCGCGCCTTTTAGTGCGTACAAACACTAGCGTTTGTTTCCAGTTGCCGCTAGTTATCATAAAGTTCAGTACGTCATCTTTATCGCTATTGCTTACTTTGTAGGCTATTTGCTGTACTTTTTTGGCTGCAGAGTTGGCGGGTGCTGCGCTGATCTTCTTCGGAGCATTGAGTACTTGTGCTGCCCACTGCTCTATCTTGTCATTGTAAGTGGCGGAAAAGAGTAGCGTTTGGCGCTGTTTAGGGGCAAAGCTCATAATGCGATTGATGTCGTGAATAAAGCCTAGATCCAGCATGCGATCAGCCTCGTCAAAGACCAATACTTGCAGTTGCTGCAGTGACAGTTTCTTTTGTATGAGCATTTCAAGTAAGCGGCCTGGAGTCGCTACTAGTATATCAGCACCGCGTTTCATCTTGCGCAGTTGGTTGTCAAAGCGCACGCCGCCGTAGAGTGAGATAACGCGTATGCCAAGTTGTTCGCCGTAGCTTAAGGTTTTTTCAGCAACTTGTATGGCTAGCTCGCGAGTAGGTGTCAGGATAAGCGCGCGGATTGGGTGATAGTTGTCGTCATAGCTGAGGTCTTTTAGTTTCTCGATGATAGGGAGGGCAAACCCTGCAGTTTTGCCAGTGCCAGTTTGCGCTTGGGCAAGTACGTCCTTGCCTTGCAATATGACCGGAATAACTTTGGCCTGAATTTCGGTGGTTTGCTGGTAATTTAATTGCTCAAGAGTAAGTTGCAACTCTGGGCAGAGTTCAAGTTGGCTAAAATCTGCCATGTAAATTGCCTTTGATGCCGAGGTGGTATACCCCAGGGGTTTGAGTAGGGATCGCAAATTGGCAAATCGCCAAATGAGCTAGCCCTAAATATTAAGATTATAGAGGGTTAGCAGCGCAGAATCATCTTCGATTGTGGGTTGCTTGATTAATCTTTATCGGCCACGCGGTCTTTGTTGCGCTCAATTTCAAGGAGTGGGTAGGCAACGCCGGTGATGTGCCAGTTGATACGATTGAGCTCGCGAATTATGTCTAGATGCAGCATGTTATTATCGCTGCTGCCTTCGTGTAGTCGGTTGACGTGATCTTGGCTAGCCTGTTCGGTAAGCTTTTTGACTTGCCGTTTACCATCGAGAAGTTGGTGGACTAAGTCGATATCTTGGGTGGTGAAGATGCGCATGGCTAAGTGAAAGTTGTTTAAAACGGTTTCGTGAATGGTGACGATGTCCGCTAGACCGTCATCGCTGAGGATAACTTTGTCTTGTACGCGCTTTTGGGTCATTTCAGCGATGTTTTCTGTAATGTCGGCGCTATGCTCTAAATTGAGAGAGAAAGCGAGGATGCGGTTAGTTTGTGAAAGCTGTTCGCTTTTTAAGTCTTGGCGTCCCAGTTTAGTCACGTAGCGAGAAATCTCATTGTGCAGGCGGTCAACGGATCGCTCCATCTTCATCAGCTCTCGACTAGGTGCTGAGCTATCGGATGTAAGGGCGGGAAGGCAATTGCCAATCATGGTGTAGACAACTTCTGCCATATGCATGGTTTCGCGCAGGACACAGTCTATTGCCATTGAGGGGGTAGAGATAAGCTTTTCATTTAAATAGCGTGATTCATTAACGTTAGCAGCTTTAACGGGATCGGGGATGTAGCGTTTGATAAGGCTGTATGCTTTTGAAGTTAGCGGTAAAAAGACCAGGGCAACAGCAAAGTTGAAAAGGGTGTGAAAGTCAACTACGTGTCGTGCAACATCCGTGGTAACGTGATCGTTTAGCAGTTGTGAAATGAGGTCTATGAAGGGTAGTACCGCAAGACAAGAGACTATTTTAAAAGCGCAATTGCTAACGGTGATGCGTAACGCTTGGGCACCTTTATTCAGTGTCGCGATAATGGCTGGGATAGTGCCGCCGATATTAGCGCCAAGTACTAATACCAGTCCTAATTGGGGGCTAATGATGGCGCTAGCAGCGAGTGACATAACAAGTAAGATCATGGCGATACTAGAGTGGCTAATCCAAGTTAGAACCATAATCAACAGTATCGCTAACATGCGCTCATCTTCTAGTGCATGGAATAATTCTTGAAGTACAGCAGCGTCACGCAAAGGCCCAGTTGATGAGCCAATGAGCTTCAGTGATAGCAGCATTAGTCCTAAACCGATGAGGGCCATACCGACATGCTTAAAAATATCGGAAGTAGCGCGTCTGTGTGAGACTAATCCGATCAGTATTAAGGCGGGTGATAACCAGCTTAAATCGAAAGAGAGTACTTGGGCGACTAAAGTGGTGCCAATATCGGCACCAAGCATAACCGCAAGGGCTGGGGCACCAGCAATTAAGCTTCTGCTAGCAAAGGAAGAGATAAGTAGCGCGGTGGCGGTACTGCTTTGCAACACTGATGTGATGCCGAGGCCTACGGCAAATGCAGAGGTTTTATTGCGAGTAAAGCGAGTGATTATGCGTTTTAAGTCGTTGTTAAATGCAGCAATGATTCCCTGTTTTACCATTTCCATACCAAATAAGAGTAGAGAGACGGCGCCTAAGATACTGATCAAGGTGTACATTGTTGCTCCTGTAAAATCACCTACTATTGAGGTGGTATTAAAAAAATTGGCGGTAAATTAGAGGCTGTATGGAAAAAAGCTACACAACTTATGTGAATTTTATGAATTTTTTACATAGCTACATCTTAGAAAATGATGTTAGAAAAAAGTGGCCATTGTGTATAGAAGCAAGAAAATAAAGACAATCTTTCTAAAATTGCAGGGGGAGTTTTATATAAAAATCACCTAAGGGGATAACACGGATAAAATATGTTAAATACTTGTATGCAACATCACTTAATTCAATAACTTATATAATAGCACAGATCAGCAAGATTTCCATATATTAGCGCCTCAACATGGGTGTTCATAAGAAAAAAACCGGAAGCAATCATAGGATTTAAAACTTAGTCTTCATGTAGTCTTCTACTTGAAATAAATATTGCTCTAAATCATCCAGCGTGTAGCTTTGCGCTTGCGTGAGGCTCCTTTCACGTCTGGCGAAAGACAATTGCCTTTTAGCGCGTTCTACTTGGCCAACAAGCTGGAAGTACTCGATTCGAGCCATGTGTAATTTAACTTTATTACCTGCAAGACCATGAGCTTCAGCTAAAAGATACCAAGCTTGCGCATCTTCTGGAGAAATTTCAGTTAGCTTCTCTAAAATACTAACGGCGCGATTGGGCTTTCCGGCAGCGATATAGTTTTGTGCTGAAAGCATGCTGATAGCAGCATTGTCAGGGTGAACTAGATTAAGCGCTTCGAGAATCTTTTTTGCTTTATTGAGGTGTTTGTACTGGCTATGGATTTGCGCAAGACTGAGTTTGACAAAAAGATGTTGGCGCCACTTAGCAGGTAGTTTACCGAAATGCGTTATCGCATCCTGATATCGATTGTTTTTAGCCAGAGCAAGGGCGTAGCTAAAGGTGTTTTGTGCGGTTGCTGCATTACTATAAAGATCTCTAAAGTGCTTTATATTGCGTTTTTGCTGCAGTGAAAATTGAGCGCTAAGTCTAGCTTGAACGACTAAAAAGTCGATGCTGTCTTTACCTTTTTTACCCTTGGTAAGATTGCTCGCTCTGTTTTTGCTGTCGGCGATGCGTCCGCTCGAACTCGGGTGAGTGAGTAAAAACTCAGGTGGGGCAGAGCCTTGTAGTCTTTGTAGCTCCAGCAACCTTGCGAACATTGCGGGCATCGCGCCTGGGTCAAAACCCGCTTTTGAAAGGTTCAGCATGCCAATGCGATCTGCTTCCTGCTCATTTTTTCGACTAAAAGCTAAATTGGAGGATGCTCGATTCGCTATTGCGCCAGAGAGGACAGCGGAGCCTGCATCAGGGTTGGCAACGGTTACTAATATACCCGCCAAAATAGAGGCAATAGCAAGTGGGGTGCTCAGCCGTTGATGGTCAAGCTGTGCGGCGAAGTGTCTCTGGCTGATGTGGGCTAATTCATGGCTGATAACAGAAGCTAGTTCCGCTTCTGTTTGGGTGGTTAAAATTAATCCAGCATGGATGCCGAGTACGCCGCCCGGTGCTGCAAATGCATTCACGCTTAGGTTGCCAATGACGGCGAGGAAAATGCGTTTATCGTGCAGTTGGCTGGTGGGGATTAAATCCCAAGCTAGACCTTGGATATAACTTTCGACAATTGGGTCGCGTAAGTTTTGGTTGGTGCCGCGAATCTGCCTGATGATGCTCTGGCCTAGTTTGTGCTCAGTATTGAGAGATATAATCGAAGAGCTGTAATCCCCCAGTATGGGTAGTGTATTTGCATTGGAATGAGGAGCCAGGGTAAGGGCAAGGGCTGCGCTAATAAGGTATTTTTTAAATGGGGTTATTGCTAGCGACATATTGTTTAGCTCTCAGGAATGTATATGTTATTAGAATTCTATTTTGATTTTTTGCATACTTAACTTAAGAGTAAGTACGTATTGTAGCATATTGATTTCACGGTGGAATGGATATGTCACAATGCTATTAAGAGCGGTGATGTACTGAGTCCAATGCAATATCAATGAGTTGCGCTTGATAACCGGTTGGGGTTATCTCTTCACAGATATTCTAGACAAAATATTGGCTGATAAGGTTCCCTGTATTTGAGGCTGATGATTAAATTTACTAGTGCGCAAGAATAATCTGCCAATTATCGAATGTGACTGTATAAGTGAGAAAACAACAATTAGCTAGCTCAACAATGGGTTATTAAAAAGCCGATTTGTTATGCACATCAATGTGCTGCATAGCTTTAGCGCCCTTAGATAGCAAATATTGCATGATTACTAATTATTATTGCTAAATGTTGACGCTCTATTGAGTTATTAGTTGTATTTAGCGATCGTTATCCATAGGCTTAGCAAGTATTTCGTATATGAACAATAGGGCTTCGCTCAACAAAGAGCTCTATGTCGTTAGCAGTAGGTTTATTAAAACGATGCCAGAGATAGAGTTTGATCAATATTTGGATGCAAAGGCATTGAACTGTCCTATGCCATTACTTAAAACTAAACAAGCACTGCGTTATTTAAGTGTCGGTAAAATATTGAAAGTTGCCACCACTGATGCAGGATCTGTCAGAGATTTCAGTGTATTTATAGCGCATAGCACTCACCAGATGCTTGAAATGTATGAGTCTGAGAATGTCTATTATTATTATATTAAGAAACTGTCGGACTCGCAGGTATCAGACAGTCGAACATTAAGAGAGAGTTAGATGAAAAGAGTTTTTTCGAAATGGATAGAACGCTATTTTTCAAATGAAGAGGCGCTGTTTCTATTTTTGCTGATAGCGACGTCACTGGTCATTATCCTGACGTTGGGTGGGCCTTTAGCGCCCGTCTTTGCAGGACTTATCTTAGCGTTTTTAATGCAAGGCTCAGTCAGTTGGTTGAAACATAAGGGCCTGTCACATTTGTTTTCAGTAAATGTTATCTTTTGCGCTTTTTTTAGTGCCTTACTTGCGCTGATTTTTATCGTTATACCATTGGCTTGGAAGCAGTTGGCAAAGTTATTTAATGATTTGCCGCAAATATTTCAGCAGATACAAGCGGGCCTGTTGGTGCTGCCTGAGCACTACCCAGATGTGGTGACTGAAGACCAAATAAGACAAGTCATTGCGCTTGCCACTCGCGAGTTAGCATCCGTTGGGCAATGGGTGCTGGCATCTTCATTTAACTCGTTAGGGATGGTGGTTGCGTTACTGATCTATTTTGTACTAGTACCTATACTGGTCTTTTTCTTCCTTAAAGACGGTGGTCAGTTAGTGAGACACTGGACAGCTTTTTTGCCTCGTAAAAAAGAGATGATGACCAAAGTTTGGTACGAAATGGATGTACAAATTGCGAATTATATTCGCGGCAAGACACTCGAAATATTTATTGTCGGATTTGTTACTTATCTTGGTTTCATCTTATTTGATCTTGACTATGCTGCGCTGTTGGCGATTATGGTTGGCATGTCAGTGCTTGTCCCATACATCGGGGCTGCTCTAGTCACGCTACCGGTAGCAGTGATTGGTTTCTTTCAGTTTGGCTGGGGGAATGAGTTTTTCTATTTAATGATGGTTTATGGTGTTATTCAGGCGCTTGATGGCAATGTATTAGTGCCACTGTTGTTTTCTGAAGCGGTTAATTTACACCCTATATCAATTATTATCGCGGTACTTGTTTTTGGTACGTTATGGGGCTTTTGGGGGGTGTTTTTTGCTATACCGCTGGCTACTTTAATCAAGGCTATTGTTAATGCTTGGCCCAAGCCTATAGAAGAGCTTGAAACTTAAAGGTCGTTAACAACCACTGTGGTTTTAATTGTTAGTGCTTTTCTTAATTTTGCTGCCAACACTTGAGTAGGCATTGAATTGCGCTAAGCTAAATGCTGCAGCTGCCTTGTCGCGAGTTACCTCTCACAGGCTCGACTTTGTTGTTTGTTATGCTAGATTCGCGAAGGCCTGAAAAAACCTACATAGAACAGAGTAAGTTGCAGGGGATATACTTGCTGATAATCTTGCTTTTAGCTAAAATTAAAGCAGTTAAGTTTATGATTTTATAGCATAAATATAAATTTGATGATAATCCCTTTTATAACGCAAATTAATCGCTAACAAGCTTTTAATATGCCAGTCTTAAAGTGTATTATAAAACACAAAATTTAAGTGTATAGATTCACAAGTGCGCCTTAGTAAGCAGGTCGTTGTATGCTCTGCCTCAAGCGATGTTCATTAAATATTAAGAGCCTTTTATGGGCTGGTAACTATGTACGAATTTTTAATCGACGATGGCAATACTGATGATACATTGACAGCTAATGGTACTTGGCCGATTTTGATCGTTGATGATGAGCCTGCGGTTCATACAGTGACTAAATTTGCACTAGAAGATGAGACATTTGATGGCAAAAGACTCTCTTTTATCTCGGCTTTCACTGCTCTAGAGGCCAAAGAAATATTGCTTAATAGAGATGATATAGCACTGGTGTTGCTAGATGTTGTGATGGAAGTTGATACAGCAGGTCTTGAGATGGCTGCATGGATCCGAGAGGAACTGGGTAATAACTTAATACGTATCATCCTTCGCACCGGGCAGCCAGGCCAAGCTCCTGAAAAAACAGTTATTCTAAATTACGATATTTTTGATTATAAGAACAAAACAGAACTCACTGCGCAAAAACTTTTCTCTTGCGTGATTTCGGGTTTGCGTTCATACCGTGATGTACTGGCCTTGTCTAATCACTCCAAAGGTCTTAAAAAAGTTGTAGAAACTACGGCTAATTTGTTTAATAAGCAATATTCAGGTGAGTATGCTTCGGGAATCTTGCTGCAGTTAACTTCTGTCTTGTACACCTCCGCAGACGCTGCGCTGGTGAATATAAATACTAATCAAGATTTTAAAGCTGCAGTTCAAGAGGCTCAAATAATTGCGGCGGTTGGTGGTTATGAGCAGTATGTAGGCGAGAGTATTGACTCGATTCTCTCGCAGCAGACGCTTAAAGAATGGCTTGATAGCGAAGATCAAATCTATAAAAATATCAGTCCTAATCGAACGCTGTTCTCCTATAAAACTCGAGATGGGCATAAAACGTTATTGTGCCTACAGTTTAAGAAACGCTATTCTTCCGATGATCTGTCGCTAGTTGAGTTATTTGTCCAGTCTGTGGCCATTGCCCAAGAGCGGATGCGCTTTTGGCAGGAGACGGAAGAGACGTTAAATGAGATGATTAAGCTACTCAGTGGCTCCATTGAAAAACATGCTAAACAGGGAGATCTATACTTCACTGGTGTTACCAAAATTGCTATGTTACTCGCAAAAAAACATGGCTTAATTCTCAAAAGAGAAATATCAGAACGTCAAAAAACTCAGAAGAATTCTAGATAGTTCAGAAGCAATATCGTTGTATCAGGCCGCAGTTTCTGAACCAGTACTCATTAATACCAGTTTGAAAAGTTTAAACTGAGCCTCCTTTTTACTTATTACACTTTCTATAGAGATATAAATGAACAAAAGTATTTTTACAAATTTATTGGCTTTAGTGATAACAGCGCTTGGGGTGTTATTAAAGATTGATACCTTGTATTTTATTGGCGTATTTGCTTTTTCAGGAGCGTTAACTAACTGGCTAGCAGTGCATATGTTATTTGAAAAAGTGCCAGGGCTTTATGGATCAGGTGTTATTCCCGAGCGGTTTCAAGAGTTTAAGCTAGGCATTAAAGTAATGATGATGGAGCAGTTTTTTAGCGCTGATAACATTGCTAAATTTCTGGAAAGTGAAGTCCACCAAGCAGAGCTAGCGCTTGAGCCAATTATCGAAAAGGTAGACTTTTCGCCAACCTTTGATGGTTTGATTGAGGTGATTGAAAAGTCATCATTCGGCGCGATGCTTGAAATGGTGGGCGGTACTAAAGTGATTGAGCCTATGCGTGAGCCTTTTATTGAAAAAATTAAAAGCTCAATTATTGAATTAACCAAAACAGAGCAGTTTAAAGGACTGTTAGGTCGCGAACTTGGACCTGAAGTAAAAATTGAAATACTGGTAGAAAAGATAGAAAGCATCGTTGAGCAGCGTCTTGAAGAGTTGACCCCTGAGTTGGTTAAAGGCATCGTGCAAAAGATGATTAGAGAGCACTTGGGATGGCTGGTCGTTTGGGGGGGAGTGTTTGGCGGTATTATTGGCGGTTGTGCTTCGCTGATTGGTTAGCCCTTTGAGGTCTTGGCATAAGTTGCATTGATAATACGGGGTTAAAATAGGCTCAAAATTCAAGTGGGAAACACAGGCTCCGCTATTTAGTTGATTGTCTTGTTGTTGCTCGTATTTGTTATGTAAACTCCCTCTTATTAAAACGTACGACTCTAGCGTATTAAGAGTATAATGATTTTAAGCAGTTCGCAGCGCATTTTCGTTGTTGCTCCTGCATATAAACAGTAGAGAATTCGAGTGATAGAAATAGGTAAGACAAACAAGTTAGAAGTCATCCGTGAAGCAGAAATTGGGGTATATCTGGAAGGTGGTAAGTACGGTGGGATTTTATTGCCAAAAAACGAGGTGCCTGAAGCCTGTAAAAAAGGTGACCTGTTAGAAGTTTTTATCTATCTGGACTCGGATGATTATGTCGTAGCATCTACCGCTAGGCCTTTAGTGCAAGTTGATGAATTTGCCACCCTAACAGTCGCGGAAGTCAATGATACTGGTGCTTTTCTGGATTGGGGGTTGCCTAAGCAATTATTGGTTCCCTATGCTGAGCAGCGCAAAGCACTTGAGCCAGGGCAGAGAATAACGGTTCGATTGTATTTAGATAATACCGGTCGAATTGCTGCATCGACTAAATTAGATAAATTTCTGAAAAATGATGCGTCTGAACTGAGCGTCGGTGATGAAGTGCAGATGTTTGTCGTGCGTAAAAACGATATTGGATTTAGCGTTATTTTGGAAGATAAGTACTGGGCGGTGTTGCACGCTAAAGATGTTTTTAGAACGGTAAGGCCTGGGCATAAACGTAAAGGGTATGTGAAGCGCCTGTTAGAGCACAATAAAATTGATGTGATGTTGGAAAAACCGGGCTACGCTAAAGTTGATGATTTAAGTCAGCAAATTTTGGATGATTTGGAAGATCGCGGTGGTTTCAGTGCGCTTAGTGATAAGGCTAAGCCTGAAGATATTTATCAGCAATTCGGAATTTCTAAGAAATCTTATAAAATGGCGCTGGGCAGTTTGAAAAAATTAGGCCGCATCGATATTGCCGCCGATGGTATCCATTTAAAATAACTACGCCCGTTCACCGATAGCAGAGTTACTTTTTGACTCTGCTTTTGTTTTTATTGCCTGCTCTTTTTGTAAGAGTGCTTTTTTCAGTATGTCTCGTTGAATTTCTGCTTGAGTTAGGGTCGTTTCTAGCAGCAATATTGCTTCGTGGTCTAGGCGCGTGCTTTAAGTGTACCGTTTCTCGTTTACTCTCCCCGGGTGTTAGATCGTCAACTGTCCATTTTCCAATAGCGTGGCGAATCAGTCTCAGAGTGGGGAAGCCTACTGCTGCAGTCATGCGACGAACTTGACGGTTTTTTCCCTCTTTTATTTTTAGCTCTAACCAGCTGGTAGGTTTGTTTTTTCGCTCTCTAATCGGTGGGTTTCTATCCCAAACATCTGGCTCGTCAATTATACGTGCGCGCGCAGGTTTTGTTAGGCCGTCTTTAAGTTCAACGCCCTTGATGAGTTTGTCTAGTGCGCTCTGATCTAATTCGCCTTCCACTTGTACCCAGTAAGTCTTTTCTAGCTTGAAGGCGGGGTTGGCGAGTTGATGTTGGGTTTGTCCGTCATCAGTTAGGATTAACAGGCCTTCAGAGTCATAATCTAAACGACCAGCAGGGTAAAATCCTCTATCGCTAATAAAGTGTTTAAGGGTAGTGCGATCGCCATCGTCAGTGAACTGACTAAGTACTTGGAAAGGTTTGTTAAGCAAGATTAAATTGGCCAAAAGGATCTCAAAAGTGCATTAGCTGAAGCGAGGTATTATACGGATCGATAAGCGGCTGTGAAAGTGTTAGCGACTATTTGCTAAAATTAAGGTGTTTATGAGCAAGGGTGATAGGCCGGTGGATGTTCGCTGATAAATATTCGTTTGTTCTAAACGATATCTAAAAAACTCATGAGAGCGTTATCGCTCTCATGAGATATTACTAAAACCGAGAAGGTTGTTAGTTAAGGCTTGGCATCTTCACAGGTACTGCATTAGTGGCAGTAACGAGTGCTTCCAGCGGAGGAGCAAAGTCAGTTAAGTTAATACCTTTAACAGCGTTCTTGTACTCAGTCATCGTTGGGAAACGACCAAGCATTGTGGAAAGTACCACTAATGGCGTTGAGCCTAGTAGTGATTCGCCTTTCTTCTCTGCAGTGTCGGCTACAACACGACCTTGGAATAAGCGAGTTGATGTAGCGATAACTGTATCACCTGGCGCAGCTTTCTCTTGGTTACCCATGCATAAGTTACAGCCTGGGCGCTCTAAGTACATGATTTTTTCATATTTAGTACGCGCAGTGTTTTTAGGCGAAGAATCGTCAAATTCAAAACCAGAATATTTCTCAAGAATTGCCCAGTCGCCATCAGCTTTAAGCTCATCAACAATATTATATGTTGGTGGAGCTATCACTAATGGTGCGTTAAATTCAATTTTAGTCCCTTGTGATTCCATGTTGCGAAGCATTTGAGCGATGATTTGAATATCGCCTTTATGTACCATGCAAGAGCCAACGAAACCTAAATCAACGGACTTGTTAACATAGTGTGAAACAGGGCGAATAACGTCATGCGTATAACGCTTAGAGACATCGTCGTTGTTTACGTCTGGGTCCGCAATCATTGGCTCGTCGATTTGGTCCAAATCAACAACAACTTCAGCGCAGTACTTAGCATTATCATCAGGTTTTAATGCAGGTACTGCACCTGATTTGATCTCTTCAATACGCTTTTGCGCGATTTCAATAAGGCCTTGAAGTGCTTTCGCTGAATTTTCCATACCTTTATCAATCATGATTTGGATACGGCTCTTAGCGATTTCTAGAGAAGCTATTAACGTATCATCTTGAGAAATACAGATTGAAGCTTTAGCTTTCATTTCTGCAGACCAATCAGTGAACGTAAAAGCTTGGTCAGCTAATAAAGTACCAATATGTACTTCAATGACGCGACCTTGGAAAACGTTTTCGCCATCAAATTGTTTCAGCATTTGTGCTTGTGTTGCGTGAACAACATCACGGAAATCCATGTAGTCTTTCATTTCACCTTTAAAGGTTACTTTAACAGACTCTGGAATTGGCATTGCTGATTCACCCGTTGCCAGTGCAATTGCGACAGTACCTGAGTCGGCACCAAAGGCAACACCCTTAGACATACGTGTATGAGAGTCACCACCGATGATGATCGCGCGATCGTCAACGGTAATGTCATTCAATACTTTATGAATAACATCAGTCATTGAGTGATAAACACCTTTTGGATCTCGTGCAGTGATGAGACCAAATGCGTTCATAAAGCTCATTAATTTAGGTGTGTTTGCTTTTGCTTTAGCATCCCAAACAGATGCAGTATGACAACCTGATTGAAATGCACCATCAACAATAGGGGAAATAGTAGAAGCAGCCATCGCTTCTAATTCCTGACATGTCATAGGGCCAGTTGTGTCTTGCGAGCCAACAATGTTTATTTTAACACGAACGTTTGAGCCAGCATGTAGTGGTGAGTCAGATAAAACGCCAACGGCGTTGCGGTTAAATATCTTTTCAACAGCCGTTAAACCTTGGCCTTCATGTGAAATTTCTTTTGAAGCTGCATATACACTTAAAGGTTCAATACCTAAAGCTTGTGCTGCAAATGTTTGTAGTTTCTTGCCAAAGGTTACAGCATATGAACCGCCAGCTTTCATGAATTCTTGCTTTTGCGGTGTGAACGCCGAAGATATATCTGCAAGTTCTGTATCACCGTTGTATAATTTTTGCGCTTTTGTATCAATCGTTAATACAGTGCCTGTCGCGACTGAATACGCTTCTTCTAGTACGGCATCGCCATTTGCATCAGTAACCGTATTGCCACTAGCGTCTACTTTTTTAACCCAGTTTTTAAGGTCAAGGCCAATGCCACCAGTAACATCAACCGTTGTTAGAAAGATTGGAGCGATACCATTTGTGCCTGCAACAATAGGTGCGATGTTAATAAAAGGCACATACGGACTGGCTTTTTTACCGGTTAATAGTGCGACGTTGTTAACACCGGACATACGAGACGAACCAACACCCATAGTGCCTTTTTCAGCAATTAACATGACTTTTGCGTTAGGGTGCTTAGCTTGTAGTTCTTTTATTTCTGCTTGAGCTTCTGGCGTGCTCATGCAATGACCATGTAATTCACGGTCTGCGCGAGAGTGAGCTTGGTGACCAGGAGAGAGCAAATCAGTTGAGATGTCGCCTTCACCAGCAATACAAGTCACTATTTCTATTTTTTCTGCAATAGCAGGCAATTTAGTGAAAAACTCTGCTTTTGCATAGCTTTCTAAAATGTCTTTAGCGATTGTGTTACCCGCTTTAAATGCAGCTTCAAGACGAGCGGTATCAGCATCGTATAAAAATATTTGTGTTTTTAATACGTCAGATGCTTGAGCAGCTAACGTTGCATTGTCGCTTAGTGCAAGATCGAGTAATACCTCAATTGAAGGGCCGCCTTTCATGTGAGAAAGCAATTCAAAGGCGAATTTAACAGATATTTCAGCAACAACGGCTGTGCCAAGAATAATCTCTTTTAAAAATTTAGATTTTTCACCAGCGGCGCTAGTCGTACCTGGTAGGGTGTTGTAGATAAAGAAATCAAGTGAATCCTTACGGTGTTCATGATTTGTATCTTTAATCTGAGCAATAATTTCTGATACTAAGTCGGCACCGTCGATTGGCTTAGGGGCTAGGCCTAGCTCATTTTTACGGGTTTCAATTTCTTTTATGTATTCTAAATACAAACTCATACACACCTCTTGTTGGCTATAATATACTAATACATTGTTATTATTGGGAAAAACAGGCGGTATGCCTCGTTAAACCCGCTATATAATGTTTTGGACCGGTAGTTGTAAGTTATATGTTACTTGTCACTGCGGTTTTATCTATCTAAAGCTCCTGATTTTAAGTGCTTAAGAGTATCAATAGATGGAACTATTAAAACCCATAAATAGAGTAGGGTATTTTAACGTACTATGATTGGATTGTCGACAATCTTGAATTGATTAAATATAAACAATGATCTTTTTTGGTTTTTCAGTGATAAAGGCTAATTTTTCGATGCTTTTCGCGAATCATTCTTATTTGTCTTTGGTATTATAAGGTTCCAGGCATAAAAAAGCCGGCAATTAAGCCGGCTCTGATTAACTAATACTGAAATTAGTTTTGAATTTGCATTTCAACTCTTCTGTTTTGAGCGCGGCCTTCATCTGTTTCATTGCTTGCCACCGGGCTGCCTTCACCGAAGCCTTGAGATGAAATGTTGTACTCAGGAACGCCTTGAGAGATTAGGTAGTTCCTAACAGATGCTGCACGTTGATCAGAAAGACCGATGTTGTAAGCGTCTCCACCGATAGAATCGGTATGACCTGCAAGTAGTACTTCTGCTTCAGCGGCAACCAGTTTGCTAGCGACTTTGTCAAGAATGTCTTGAGAGTCAATGGTTAGATCGAAAGACTTGTATTCGAAGAACACACCTTCTAAAACAATGGCGATATCTTCTTCGCAACCAATGGAGTTAACCGCTGTGCCAGGTACGGTATCAGGGCATTGATCGGCTTCATCTAACACGCCATCACCATCCTGATCATTCATTATTTCACAGCCAGTTTCATCGACTTCAGTGCCGAATGGCGTGTTGGGGCACTGGTCGATGCTGTTTGCAACACCGTCTTTGTCATCATCTAGTGAACAGCCTACTTCGTCTACCGCAGTGCCAAGCGGCGTGTAAGGGCATTGATCATGTTTGTCTATTACACCATCTTGATCACCATCAAGAACAACACCGGGTGCGCAGAAAATAGCACCAAGCCCCACACCTACTAATGCACCGGCAGCTTTCGATTTGCCATCGCTGCTCCTATTAGCGCTGGCATCGGCTGCAACACCTGCTAAGCCACCTGCGGCCACACATAGTACACGTTTAGTGTCCCATTCCCCTGGCTTAGAGTTAGAGCTTGTAGCACAGCCTGTAATCACAAGCGAAAGCGTAAGGATGCCTGCTGCTTTTTTGAATGTATGAGTGTTGTTCATTATTGGTACCTATTCCTTTTATTTACCAGCTAAATCAATTCAAATTGATATCGAAATTTTCTGTAGTATAAGTTGTTTTGAAAATAATACTGCCATTTTAGCTCTACTTAAAAACCAATGCCACTGGGCAGTATTACGATTGACACTGCCTTTATTTGTCCAGCTTAAAAAGGATTGGCACAAGCTTAAATTTTATCCGGTAACCTTATAGTTAACTTTTTTCTTTTTATCATAGTATATGATTTTCTGTTAACCACTTTCATATGACATAAAGCTAAGTAAATGCTATTTAAGTGAATAATAGCGTCTTGGCAATAAATATTCATCCAATGTTAATTAGATAACTCACTTTTTTGCAAATTAATTTGCTATTTAAGTAAAATAGTCGCTTATGTTATTAATATAGTTGTCTGTATCGGGCCAAATAGACTCTCATTTATGGTTTTCAATAAATGGGGAGGCTCGCAATGCTACCAATCCTGGCTGGGTCTAACCGTAAAGAAGGCCTGCATTACATTAATATTCTGTTGTGGCTTTGGCTGTGGTGGAGGGGGTTGAATTAAGCCATTTTGCCAATGTGATTTAGGGGTGTAGTGCAGCTAAAGGGTGTTTGTATCAAATTTCCTCGCATAGCCTTAGTTTCTGTAAGGATCAGTTTAATCGTTATCAATTCAATATGCACTCGAGACTGGTTCGCTGCTTGTTCTCATTTTGTTAACTTGTATAATGTTCTGTTTGGCGCAAATGCGCGCGATAGATTATTCAAGGTCCCTATTTCCCCCATGGTACAAGTTATCTATAATTGCGACGATTTTGTGGTTGTCGCTAAACCTATTTCGATCAGTGTTCACTGTGATGATAATATACAAGGTTTTACGGCATTGCTGTCAGCACAATTGAGTGTTCATCTATATGTCGTACACCGTCTTGATAAGGTCACATCTGGGTTGATGATTTTTGCTAAATCAGCGCAAGCGGCAGCGGAGTTTGGCGTTTTATTTGAAAAACATAAAATCCAAAAATACTACTTGGCGATCAGTCAAACAAAACCGAGGAAAAAACAGGGGACTGTCAAAGGAGATATGAAAAAATCTCGACGCTCAGCTTGGATGTTACAAAACTCACAGAAAAACCCTGCGATTACGCGTTTTTTAAGTCAGTATATCGATGGGCTTAGATTATTTCTCCTCAAGCCTGAAACGGGAAAAACTCATCAGTTGCGTGTTGCGCTAAAGAGCTTAGGTTCAGCAATTTATGGTGATCAGATATACAACAGTAAAGGGAGTGAGCTACAAGGAGAGTCTGACGCGAGTCCTGACCGATGTTATTTGCATGCTTGGCAACTTGTTTTTTGCTTTAGGGGGCAGAATTTTACTTTTAGGAACGATCCGGATCAAGGACACTTATTTACCAGTGATAGTATAGCTATGGCTCTAGAGCAGTGGGCTGATCCAGATCAACTTAGTTGGTCGAAACGCGCTTAGAAGTTACTTTGGAGCGCTATTGAATAGAGATGAATTAGGTGTAACCTAAATTATCAAGGATTTATTTCTCCGCACCTCGGGGATCTTTACTTAAGTGGAAAATCAAATGAAAGACAATGATGAAAAAAACATAAGAGACTTTAGCCAGCGGCCCAGCAATGAACAGCAGGATTTTATGGAAAATACTTGGTGCGACCACTGTTTAAAAGAAAATTTAGGGTTGGTTGAGCCTTGTGAGTATGAGCTTGCAGGTGTGATATTTATTGAAGGTAAATGTAAACAGTGTGCCAACGTTGTCACTACTGAATTGACGGAAGATGAGTTCTAAATTGCTATCAAAAATTGCAGGTAAAGTTCTAAAAAGGTGGGTTAATTGAGTAGTTTTGAGCAACGCTTTGCTGGTACTGCGCGTATTTATGGCGAGTTGGGTTTGGCAAAGTTTAGAGAGTCCCATGTTTGCATTATTGGTATAGGGGGTGTGGGATCATGGGTCGCAGAAGCACTCGCTAGATCTGGTGTTGGAGAGATCACTTTAATTGATGCAGATGATATTTGTATTACTAATACCAACCGGCAAATACACGTTTTACAAAGTACGATCGGTCACGCAAAAATTGAGGCAATGGCGGCTCGTATTATTGCAATTAACCCAGAATGTCTAGTGCATTGTGAAGCGTTTTTTATCAGCAGCACTAATGTGCGAGAATTACTCTGTGATGATATGGACTATGTGGTAGATGCTATTGATAGTGTTGCAGATAAAGCGGCGGTCATAGCCAGCTGTAAACGCAGTAAAATACCTGTTATCACCATAGGTGGGGCTGGAGGGCAATGGGATCCTACTTGCGTGAGCACAGCTGATTTATCTCGTACTAGAAATGACCCACTGGCGGCAAAGGTTCGCTCAAAGCTACGCAGAGAATACGGATTTAGTCGAAGTGGCAAACGTTTCTCGGTAGAATGTGTCTACTCGACAGAGCAGTTGAAATACCCGCAAGGCGATGGCACAGTCGATACGGCTAAAACAGCCAGTGCAGAAGGTGGTTTGGATTGTAATACAGGTTTTGGTGCCGCGAGTGTAGTGACGACGACATTCGCCATGGTTGCTAGCGCTAAAGTATTAAATCGTTTGATGCAAAAAGCCAATAATTAAATTGTGACCAGTTTGACGGTAGGTAGTGTATGAAATTGTTTACCAACATATATACGGCATTAAGTATTGATGAGGTGGCGTTTGGTTTGAAATTGAATCATTGGCACATGGAAAAAATTGATGAAGAACATTATGAGTTTAGTGCCAATAATGTCACTTTAAACCTGGAGGGGAAGTCGGAATTTTTATTATTTGGACAGTTAAATCTACCTCTAGAAGAAGTGGATCAATGGGTGGCCGGGCTGAGGCTTTTGCCGGTGAGTTTTGCACTAGATATACATGGCGATGAAGCTAGGTTGATTAGAAGGTATCATCAGTGAACTCTTGTGCTATGGTTAATATAAATCTGGTAGTTATTGTGCTTAAGATTGAATTTTAAGGTGTTTTTGCTAGTCTATAATGAAACACAGCTATTGAGAGGTATCGGAATCTACTTTTTAGTCGCTATTATTAGCAGACAAGGAAGTTTATTCACGTTCTTTTTTAGTGCTAAATAAGCTTAGTTTAATAATTGTTTAAGTTTAGGTGAAATTAATGAGCAAAGAAATTTTACAGGACCGATTTGATTTTTTGGCGGCGAACGTTGAAGAAATAGTACTGTTAATCAATCCCCAGGGCGAAATTTTAAAAGCTAGCGCAGGATCTGAAGATTGGCTGTTAGTGGATAGTCTAGTAGGGTTATCTTTCCCGCTACTATTCCCCTCTGAAATGATGGTGCAAGTGACTAATCAAATAAATACTGCTGCTCAAAGCGATGAAACAGTCACTTTTCAATACTCGATGAAAGTAAAAGACTCGCCAGATTGGGTTGAGTTAGGGTTGAATGAGCCGCATATATGGCAAACCCGCTGCCAGAGAATTACACCAGATGAACTAGTCTTTGTCATGGCAGATCGCTCTGAAGAGATGAAACTGGAACGTAAAATAGTCAATCAGGCACAAAGGGATCCTCTAACTGGTGCTTATAATCGCAGAGCCTTAATGACCGTACTTTCTCAATCAGTGGCTCAAGCTCAGCGATATGACTGGTTGTGCTCGTTTTTACTGATAGATATAGACAGTTTTACTGAGTTTAATGAAAGTTATGGCTGGGATGCAGGTGATCTTATTTTACAGCAGCTTGTTGCAAGTTTGCATGGTTTTAAAAGGACAGCTGATTTCCTCGCTCGCTATGGTGATGATCAATTTGTGATGTTTTTACCTGAAACCAATATTGAGCAATCGGGGTTGGCGGCAGAGAGAGTTAGGGCAATGGTAGCTGAGCTCGAAATTCCTTTTTCGCAAGGGGATTTGAAGTTCACTGTCAGCATCGGCGCGTCGACATTGGGAGATGTTGAAGAAACCCATGAGACTATGCTCAGAAGGGCTGAAGAGAACTTAGAGATAGCTAAAAGAAGTGGCCATAACCGCGTCGAAGTAGATGAGCATGCTTAGTTTGATCACTTGTTGCCGCGCTGCTAATAAGGGCTGTATCTCCTCTAGAGACGCCCTTATATATTTTTAGTGAAGAACAGTTATTGGCTGATATCTGCTATGTGTGGGAGTGAAGTTAGCGCCCCTTTGTGTGATGCTGCAAATGCACCACACTGACTGGAGAAAGTTAATGCTTGTTGTAATTTATCACTTTCAGAGCAGAAGTTAGCTAATTCGGATAACACTACATCTTGGCTGGTTAACTGGAATAAAAAGCCACCCATAAAAGCATCCCCTGCAGCGGTGCTGTCAACCATCTTAATAGAAGGTGGAGTTAAAGAGTGTTCGCTGTAACTGTGGTTGTCGCCTTTGGTGAAATATTTCAGTGGCTTACCGCCATCCGTTAATAACACTAATTGTGTTGTCCCCAAGAATATCTTATCCAATGTATCTTCAATACTTTGAGAATGACATAAGAAATCCATTTCCTCAGCGCATAATTTGACAATATGAGATTGCTTTACGCACTGCCAGATAGGTGCGAGAGCGTCACGATTTGCTGGCCATAAGTTGCTGCGCAAATTAACGTCAAAGCTGATGCAGAAATTGGCGGCTTTGGCCTTTTCTATGCCGGTCAGCGTGGCGGCGCATATCGCCTCAGACGTGAGGGTATTGGAGCAAAAATGGAAGTAGCCCTGTTGCTCAAACCAGCTGTCTTGAAAGTCAGACCCTGTAAATAACATATCAGCAGATGGGTCCCGATAAAAACTGAATGTACGCTCGCCCGCTTCATCCAAAGAGACAAATGCCAACGCTGTTTTAGCTTCTGTGGTACTTGAAAGATAATCGACTTTAACGTTGAATTCAGCAAATGATTCTCGGATGAACTCGCCAAACATATCTGCGCCTATTTTTCCGGCAAAATAGCTGTTGCCACCGAGTCTTCCTATAGCGGCTGCGACGTTAGCTGGAGCTCCGCCTGCATATTTAGTAAAAGTTTCTTGTTCAGTGTTTGAGCTGTTTTTAGTTTTTGACGAGAGCATATCAATTAACGCTTCGCCGAAGGCAATGGTTTTTAACATGGTAGATCCGTAAGTTGTGCAACAAATTCACTGTAAAATAACGATATTAAAGTATCTATACGCTGAGAATTTATGGGGTTATTAAATTAATTTGCACAATAGTAGGGGTTGAAACCTAATAAATCAATAAGATTTATTAATTATGCTCGTCAGGCATGTTGATTTATTATATGTTTGCAAAAGGTGACTAGGTGAGGATAAAGGGGCTTAGCTGATGGTGGATAATAAATGTGCAGTTATTAGGAGGATTTTGGGTGTTAGGATGGATTGGCATGCGACATTATTTTTAATGAGCTCCGTTATTCTAACGGGGCGTTTTAGAATGGCAATGTGTAAGCGATAAACAACTATCCTCAAAAATCATAGGTTAAATTGGCCCTACCGGTAAAAAATGAAGATGCACGATAAAGTGATATTGATAATAGATAACGGTCCTTCAGCTAACAATGTCGGGTAGTTTTTTATTGATTGCATAGTGCTTGTGAGCATCTTCTCTAAAGTGTAACCTAATTAAATAAAAGAAATAATCTGTTAAGAGCGTGCAATGAGTAAAGATAAACAGGGTCCTGAATTCGAATTTATCAATCAACAAGGAGATGAATCAATTAGATATTTGGAGCATGGTTACCCGCATGAATTGGTGCGTTGGCATTATCACGAGGAGTATGAGTTACACTTAATTAAGTCAAGCTCAGGGAAAGTATTTATAGGTGATTACATTGGTAACTTTAGCGCGAATAGTCTGATACTTGTCGGTCCCAATTTGCCGCATAATTGGATCAGTGATATACAAAAAGGAGAGCAAATAGTACTGAGAGATAAAGTGATAAATTTTTCTCAATCGGTCATTGATGGTTTTGCGAATGCCTTTCCAGAAGTACGTGAACTTGACGCTTTTTGGGATAGGGCACAATGTGGGATCGAGTTCTATCTAGAGGAGAGCTCGAATAAGGTAATAACTCTAATCGATGATATTGCTAGATCTACTGGATTACGAAGACTGACTTTGTTCTTAAACATAATGGATATATTATCGAGATTGCCCAATTATCGGGTGTTAGCATCGCGGGCCTATGTACCTATTAAAGACGAAAAAGAATTAGATAGATTGAATTTGGTTATTACTTTTATTATGGATAACTACGACAATCAACTGACGCAAGAACAAGTCGCTGAGTATATCAAAATGACGCCTAGTTATTTTTCAAAATATTTTAAGAAAGTGACAGGGCAACGTTTTATTGAATTTGTCAATAGTTTGAGGGTCAACAAAGCTTGTGAACTACTGTCTCATTCTGAGCTTCCTATCACTGAAATTTGTTTTGAAGTTGGCTTCAATAACATCGCAAATTTCAATCGCCGTTTTTCGGTATTGAAGCAAATGCGCCCCTCGGAATATCGAAAAGTAGCTAAAAGTAACTTTCACTAGTTGACAGATGCCTGCGAAATCTTAACCCACAGTAGTGCGTCTCTCTACGCTAGCTTATTAGTTATTACAGTGTCAGCTTTAATTTACTGCAATCTATCTTCATCAGAAAACACATAAATCATGTCCATAGCCTTTTTATTGAGAAAAGTGCTTAGTATTAAATAACGCTGTT
>Ga0209396_1001643_pt1 | contig 24393 bp, 20 predicted proteins | sample GOMGulsemesocosm_6_FD_184638 | JGI IMG/M metagenome (GOLD analysis project Ga0209396, IMG submission 184638) | Methane-oxidizing microbial communities from mesocosms in the Gulf of Mexico - GOM8C Gulf of Mexico (SPAdes) (version 2) | ecosystem: Environmental > Aquatic > Marine > Cold seeps... | reverse complement strand
TTAACTTCATGGTACAAGAGCCAAGAGAAATCATTGAGTGGTTCAATGCTAAATCTTTGTTCTCAAGTTTTTTGATATAACGAAGCATTTCTGTTTCGCTGTGGTACGAGTTAAATACTGGGTGAGTCAATATTTCAGATTCACGTACTAATGAGGCAGGTATTGAAGAATGACCACAATCGATAATTTGTTGATCAAGCTCAGCTACTTCTAAGCCATGACCTTCGCCTAATAAAATATCGAATAAACCAGCAACGTCTTCACGTGTGGTGGTTTCATCTAACGAGATACTAATTTGAGCATCAACATCAGTACGGAAGTTAACACCAGCAGTTAAAGCACGGGCTACGATTTCTGCTTTGCTCGTGTAGCTTGCAGAATCAATATTAAAGGTTAACGTGTCAAAATAGTTCGCATGAAGTGCGGTTAAACCTTTCGTTGCTGTACCTAAACATAAAATGTCTGCGAAACGGTGAATACGATCAGCAATGATTTTTAAGCCTTTAGGGCCATGGTAAACCGCATAAAACGCCGCCATGTTGGCTAATAATACTTGGGCTGTACAAATGTTTGAGTTGGCTTTTTCACGACGTATATGTTGCTCACGTGTTTGCATTGCCATGCGAAGTGCGTTGTTACCCCGGGTATCTCTTGAAACACCGATAATACGACCCGGTAATGAACGTTTATATTTTTCAGAGGTAGTAAAAAATGCAGCGTGTGGACCGCCATATCCCATTGGTACGCCAAAACGTTGTGTTGAACCAATAACAGCGTCTGCGCCAAGTTCACCCGGAGATTTCAATAAAACTAAGCTCATAATGTCGGCAGCTACGGCAACGATAGCTTTTTTCTCATGAAGTTTAGCAATTAAATCACTGATATCAGTTACTTCACCGCTTGCGCCAGGATATTGGATAAGGGCGCCGAAAACATCATGTTCTGCTGCTTCGCTTGCTGGTGCAACGATAATGTCGAATCCAAACATTTGTGCACGTTGCTTAACAACGTCAATGGTTTGTGGGAAAACATCACTCGATATAAAGAATAAGTTTGATTTTTTGTTTTTAGAAACACGTTTGGCTAATGCCATCGCTTCTGCTGCTGCTGTAGATTCATCTAATAATGAAGCTGAAGCGAGATCAAGACCGGTAAGGTCGATACACATTTGTTGGAAGTTTAATAATGATTCTAAACGACCTTGAGCAATTTCTGGTTGGTAAGGCGTGTAAGCCGTGTACCATCCTGGATTTTCTAGCACGTTACGTAAAATAACGTTTGGTGTTAACGTACCGTAGTAACCTAAACCAATATAAGTGTCATTTACTTTGTTCAAGCTTGCTACTGCTTTTAAATCAGCCAATGCTTGTACTTCTGTTTTACTTTCTTCAATCGCTGGAAGATCTGATAAACGAATATCGCTAGGTACGATTTCGTTGATAAGTGCGTCAACTGACTCTGCGCCAATGTCGTTCAACATTGCTTGAGTTTGTTCAGCATTTGGGCCAATGTGACGACGAATAAAGTCTTGTGTTTGCTCTAAATAAGCAAGTGATTTTGATTGAGTAGTCATAAAACAGCTTCTCTTAAAATATAAAATTAGTTAACTTGGCTTTTAGTTACATCGTAACTAAAAGAAAGCCTCGAACAATCAGTTAGAGGCTTAATAATAAATTTCGTAAACAGTCAACTTTTAGGCAAGGCGCTGAAGTTATGAGTCTAATGAGCTTAGTGTACTAAGTGAGTTCGACGAATAACAAAAGCAACGCGGCATAAATGTTGAGTGTGCCCGAAATTAGTCTTCGTCTATCGAGTTTGCATAACCTTCAGCATCCAATAATGCATCTAATTCTGAAGCATCATCTAGCTGAACTTTGAATAACCAACCTTCACCAAATGCGTCAGAGTTAACTAATTCAGGAGAATCGTCTAAGTCTTCATTTACTTCAATAACTTTACCTGAGATTGGTGCGTAAATATCTGAAGCAGCTTTTACAGATTCAGCTACTGCAACATCGTCACCTGTGCTGATTTCGTCATCAACATCTGGTAATTCAACAAATACCATGTCACCTAATAATTCTTGTGCATGTTCAGTGATACCCACAGTAACTACGCCGTTACCTTCTTGACGTACCCATTCGTGTGATGTTGCATATTTTAGTTCTGAAGGAATGTTGCTCATGTTTTATTTTCCTAAGGTTAATTATTATTTATTGGAAACTTGTTTTAATTGCTAACAGTTGGTGGCAATTAAATACGATAGCTTAATTATTCTTCGTATTGATCTAGCACAAATACATTTTATCCTAGATCAATTTATTAATTCTACATAGTTTGGAAACAATTTTTATCAATAAAAATTAATTAAAAAACTTTTTTACCGTTACGAACAAAGCCAGCTTTGATCACTTTTACCTTGACTAATTTTTTACGCATTTCTACTTCGACTATATCGCCTAAGCTTACACTGCGTGGAACACGTGCCATAGCAATACTATGACCTAAGGTTGGAGAGAAAGTGCCTGAAGTAATAATACCTTCTCCAAATGGAGTGATCACTTTAAGACCTGTGCGTAAAACACCCTTTTCTTCGAAGACTAAACCAACAAGTTTAGGTTGGTCGCCAGCCGCTCTTTGAGCAGCTAAAACTTCACGGCCAATAAAGTTACGATCTGTTGGTTCCCAGCTAATTGTCCAAGCCATGTTAGCGGCTAATGGAGAAACACTTTCGTCCATATCTAAACCGTAAAGGTTCATGCCAGCTTCTAAACGTAATGTGTCACGTGCGCCAAGACCACAAGGTTGAACGCCAGCATCAAGTAGTTGTTGCCATAAATCAGCAGCTTGTTCAGCAGGTAACGCAATCTCGTAACCGTTTTCGCCAGTGTAGCCTGTTGTTGCGATAAATAAATCGCCAGCTTGTGCTGAAAAGAATGGCTTCATGCCGTCAACAGCGGCTAATTGCTCAGCATTTAACAAAGTGGCTACTTTCGCTTTGGCTTGTGGCCCTTGAACGGCGATCATGGCAAATTCTGGACGTTCTGTAACAGTTACGTCAAATTCAGCTGATTGCTCTGCAATCCATGCTAAATCTTTTTCACGTGTTGCTGAGTTAACCACTAAGCGATAATCGGTCGTTGTAAAAAAGTAAACGATTAAGTCATCAATTACACCACCTTCGTGATTACACATACCTGTGTATAATGCTTTACCTGCAACGTCTAGTTTAGCAACATCGTTAATCACTAAGCGGCGTAAAAATACTTGTGCATCAACGCCTTTAATATCAACAATAGTCATGTGTGAAACATCAAACATGCCAGCATCAGTTCGAACAGCGTGATGCTCTTCTATTTGTGAACCATAGTTAATTGGCATTTCCCAGCCGTAAAAATCAACTAGTTTTGCGCCAGCTTCAATGTGTTTAGCATGTAATACGGTTTTATTAGTCATCGTATGTGTTCCACTTTAATTGTGTGAATTCGCCATTAAGTTAAACTTAAAGGCCGTCTATTTACAAAATAATTGGCGAGATTATAGCCGTGGACAGCCATCGGTTCAACTAAAAACAGATAAAACACCCCAAAATACAAATTTAAAACCAGATAAATATTTTATTCCAAATTTAGTTTTTTAAATTTGCGGTTTGCGAAATTATAACTAAATATACTTCCTTAACAAATCAAATGTTGGGGTTTTATTTTGTGTTTTGTACTGATAATTATTTAAAGAATAACGATTTAATTTAAAAACTAATAATATCAAACACAAAGGATTGAAAGTTGGAGGTTATGCGATCTTTTTTCTGCATTAAAGTACAGAATCATACCTATTTTTGATGAAATGTTATTAAGCCAGCTGATAATGAATAATAAAAGGTTCAGTAACAGCCAATATACGACTTAATAATTATCGAAGTAAATACCCGTTTATATTAACTTGTCTTTAAATTGAGCAAGTTTAGGTAAATCACTTTTCAGACCTAATGCTTGTTTAATTAGTGTTTGCTTCACCGGTTTGAAATTGTCAATTAATGATAAACCTAAACCTCTCACCAATTTTACTGCACCTTGTTGAGGAGTAAAAACTTGTTTTATAGCTTCCATTGCTGCGATCATTTCTGCAGCTTCCGCTTTGCGCCAACGTGAATACTCGTTCAATAAAAGTGTGGTTAACCAAATATCATTGGTCGCTTTTTGATTAGAGACTTTTTCACTGATAATTTGCGCTAACGATACAGCGTCAAGCAAACCTAAATTAACCCCCTGCCCCGCTAGTGGGTGAATAGTATGGGCAGCATCTCCTACCAGAGCGATACGTTCTTGTACAAAGGTTTGAGCCATACGCATAGTTAAAGGGTGTGTAAAAAGCTTACTCTGTAATTCAATATTTCCAAGTTTTCCATCACTCGCTGCCGTTAATTCCTTAGAGAATTCTTCTGGTGTTAAATTATTCAAACGAAAAGCATCATCAGGTGATGTTGACCAAACAATTGAGCATAAGTTGTGTTTACTCTCTGTGTCGTCAAGTGGAAGCAATGCTAACGGACCTGTTTCAAGAAAGACTTGCCATGCGGTATTTTGATGTCCTTGCGAACATTTAACCGTAGCAACAATGGCGTGGTGATCATAATCACGAAATGTTAGTGGTATGTCCATTTGACGTCGAACCCAAGAGTTGGCGCCGTCTGCGCCGACCACTAATTTTGCGGTTATTGGCATGGGGTTACCATTAGCCGAATCAAAACTTATAAAAGCTTCACCTTCACCAATACTAATGTTGCTTAGGGTATTTTCTGTGTAAAAAGTAATGCCGTGGTCCGCTTGTGTTTTTTGCCAAAGACATGAACGTATAACGCTGTTTTCAATGATCCAACCTAATTGTTCACTCGCTGAACTTTGATACAAGTCGTGATGAGAAAAATGAAGCTTCCCAAACCCAGATTTATCCCAAACATGCATGTCGGTATAAGCTTGAATTCGTGTTTGTTCGATGAGAGGCCAAACATCGAGGTTATCAAAAATTTGTTTACTGGCAATATTTAGCGCACTCACCCGAACATCCGGCTGCTCTGTTAATTCAGCAGGCGGTGAGATGTCTACAATGGCTACCGTTAGCTGTGTTTGCTTACGAATGGCTAGTGCTAAGGTTAACCCCACCATGCCGCCGCCAACAATTAATACATCAAATTTTTGCATGTTATTCTTCTTAGCTTTCCAATGAGTTTGCGATTTTTTTATTTTGTATTTTCTTGTTTTATTTTTCGAATAACTTAACCACTAATATCCCATGGTTTTTCTAACGAGAGCATTTTTTAACGGTGATAGATAATTCATGACTTTCAAACCGATATTACGGCCAGCAACTAATGGCGGAAGCTTATTTGAAAACAAGGTAACTAATGAATCGGTTAAGCCAATAACTTGCTGATGGTCTAATTTTCGTTTTGAGGCATATTCACTTAAAGCTGAAAACCGACCAATATCTTGATTATTTTCTAACGAGATTTTAATGAGTGCTGCCATTTGATTCACGTCTCTAACGCCAAGGTTAAAGCCTTGACCTGCTATTGGGTGAATCGTATGAGACGCATTACCAATAAGCGCCATTCGATGATAAACCTGTTCATCAGCCATTAATAATTTAAGGGGGAATACATCACGTTTACCCACATGAGTTATTGCACCAAGCCAACTACCAAAAGCAGCTTCAAGTTCAGTTTGAAATTGAACATCGCTAAGTGCCTGCATTTTATCAGCTTGCTCAGGGGGCAATGTCCACACTAAAGAGCAACGACTATCATTAGTCGCTCTGCTTTGTTTTGAAAGCGGCAACATGGCAATAGGACCCGTTTCAGTAAAGCGTTCGAAAGCTAGATTATCGTGAGATATGGCAGTACAAACATTGGCAATTAATGCCGATTGCCCATAATCAGATGCTTGCACTGAAATATTAGCGAATTTGCGACAGGCTGAATGAACACCATCGCAGGCTAATAAGAGTTTCGCCTTTAGTTCTGTTTCAGAGTTAAGTGTGAGTTCAACATGTTTTTCTTGCCAAGTAATATCACTGATTTTATCTGGGGTGAACCAAGTGATATTTCCACTTAACTTGTTTTTTTCTTTCAAGCGCATTAATAACGCTTGCCCTAATAATGACATTTCAACAACAAAGCCTAAAGCATTCACTTGATGGTTGTCAGCATAGAGTCGGGCTTTACCGTAAAAACCTCGATCAGAAATATGAATATTCTTAATAGGCTCAGCAACACTTTTTAACCGTTGCCAAATGCCTAAACTGTGCAAATACGTTGCCGTGCCATGAGAAAGCGCTAACACACGATCATCAAAGCTTAACGAAGGATCTTTTAATACCGGATTAGCCTCAACAATGGCGATAGATAAAGGCTGACCCTGTTCATTTTTGCAGTCAATTAAACTCAGCGCCATCAAAGCACCGGACAATCCACCACCTGAAATTACGATATCAAATTGTTTTGTCATAAGTATTTGTAGTTAGTCGTTAAAATAAGTAATTAACATAAATAGCTGCAGCTATTTTAAATAAATTGGCTGAGCATCAAGTGCGTTATTATTTCCCACTCATTATCTTTTCAATCTCAAGCAAAGATTTTGGCGCATTTACCGTTAAGTTTTCATGACCTTGCTCAGTAACCGCGATATTATCTTCAATTCTTACCGCAATGCCACGCCATTTTTCAGCAACACTAAAATCATCCAGTGGAATATAAATGCCCGGCTCTATGGTCATGACCATACCTTGCTCAAAAGCTCGACATTGCTCACGTTTATCATTCGATTGATAATCACCCACATCATGAACATCAAGTCCCAGCCAGTGACCTAAGCCATGAATAAAGTACTTCTTACAGGCTTTTTCTTCGAGCAATATCGTTAAGTCACCTAACAGAATTCCCATGCGGTGCAAACCTGTCGTAAGAAAATTATTCACTAAGATATTCAGTTCAGCAAAAGTGGCTTGTGGCTTTATCGCATCAATCGCTAAGTTTTGTGCATCAAGCACGAGTTGATAAATTTCTTGTTGTTCTTTTGTGAACTTGCCATTAACGGGAAATGTACGAGTAATATCTGCGGCATATCCGCTGAGTTCACCGCCGGCATCAATCAAAACTAATTCACTATTTTTTAAAACATCGTCATTATTGGTGTAATGTAAAATATTGCCATTATCACCGCCAGCGACAATAGTGCCATAGGCTGGGTGTCTCGCACCATTACTGGAGAATTCATGCAGTATTTCGGCTTCTAATTGATATTCAAATTTACCTATCGCTGACTGCTGCATTGCTCGTGTGTGAGCCGCACCGCTGATAACATTAACGCGGCGCATAATTTCAAGTTCGCCCGTACTTTTTATCAACCGCATTTCTTCAATGATTGTTCGACAATCAACAAATTGCATTGGCGCTTTTATGCCTAAACGGCTTTGCGCTTTAACCAAAGACAACCAAGAATACACTTGAGCATCGAACGCTTCACTTCTTCCTTGGCAAAACAACAATTGGTTTTTACCTGCTATATAATCAGGTAAATATTGGTCGATCTCTTCTAATGAAAAACATTTGTCTACGCCGTATTGCTCAACCGCCAATTCTTGACCGACTCTTCGACCATGCCATATTTCTTGCAGTGGATCTTTTTCACGGTTGAATAAAACACTTTGCTTACAGTTAACACCTTCATCAACTGACTTAATGAGTACTAAAATGGCGTCTGGTTCGTTATAACCTGTTAAATAATAGAAATTTTTATCTTGGCAAAACGCATATTCAGTATCATTACTGCGCGTAACTTCTTTGGCAGCAGAAAATATTGCGATGGAATCTTCCGGCATCAAAGAAAAAAACGTGGCACGACGTTCAGTGAATTCGGTTAACGGCAAAAGCGTGTTATGAACGAGAGTTGGTTTTATCATCAATTAAGTCTTTTCAGTATTTGAGTACAGTTTAGGTTGTATTAATGGATGGTTTCTTCTGCGCTTTTACTTTCTGGCGGCGAACCTAATTCAGTGAAACACAATAACGCAGAAATCCTGACATATTCGGCTATTTCAAAGTAAGCTTGTTCTGTGTCTTCGTCTTCTTCCATCTCGTCAGACAAATTGGCAATCTCAACGAAATCAATAAGCACTTCTTTAACATCTTCGGAGTACACAGCTTTGTCTTTTTGCTGTAAACCAAAACCTAAATTAAACCCTTGTACCCAAACACTTAATGCATGACCACGTTCAACAATACTATCGTCATCATCAGGTAACATGAGTTGAAAACTATACGAATCATCAATAATGTCGTGCCACACTTTTGCGAACATTGACTTGACGGTTGACTTAACTTCACGAGGTAAACCTTCGCCATTGTTAAATAAGTCATTAATCATTGCGATGTAATCATCACTTTCAAAGGTAAAGCCAGCACAAACAAGGCCAGTTAATACGCCGTGTAGTTCAGCGCCATGCGCAGTAATACTTTCTGCAGTGAGTATTGCTTGCACTGAAGCAAAATCTAAAGGGGTTTCGTTGGACATGTTTTAATCATCAATAAAATGCGTGAGTTAATGCTAGGTATCGTAACATTCGCGCTTTTATGATGCTAGAGATTAAAAGGAGAAATCCCTAGAGAACGCTTGCATAGTGTAGTGGTCATCGCTATAGTGCTGAGATACGCATATATTACTATTAATTAAGATGTTTTTGTGAGAATGAACCTGTTATGAGTCAACATTCGGTTACCGTTGAAGTTGCTAATAGAAGACTAAAAATTTCATGTCCTGCTGGGCAAGAATCGTCTTTATTATTGGCTGCGAAAGAATTGAATCAACGTTTACTCAATGACAGTAAAAGTGACTCCATTAAAACACCTGAACAATCACTTGTCATGACCGCACTTAATTTATCACATGATTTATTAGCTGCTCGAAAAGAGCTTGAACAAGAACGTGTTGCAATGCAAAGCAAAATTGACTTGCTTCAAACCACCATAAAACAAGCTGTAATTTCCGAATACCTCAAGAAAGCCTGATATTTCAGCAACCTCTGTACACTAAAAAAACAAACAATCATAAGTTACAAAAAAACACTTAATACGCTTAAAAAAATTAGTTATACTAGTTTTGTCTTCTGGGGTGTTTGTATGTTAACTATGTCCCTGAGCCGATAAGTTTTACCTAAGGAAGTTGATTATTTACTATTGTGCAAGCCCGGCTCGTATCGGGAAGCCTACGGTTGAAATGATACCTCCGCCCTGAACACCCGGTGTTCAGGACTAAAGTCGACTGCGGCACCTTGGAAGCACATTTTATTTATATTTATTTCATTAACTTTTACTCGTTATTAAATAAGTTAATGCCGGAGACCTCCGCGCAACTCTCCCCCCATTTCAAGTAAAAGTGGCCCTTTCGATTCTAAGTAACACTCTTTTATAAAGATTCAGGCTTCACAGTAAACTCATCAAAATCAGGTCGATTTAAATGAGGTAAAATTCGATAAAGATAAATCACCACAAAACAAAGTGATGAAGCCATCATAAACAACCAATAGCCACCTAATTGATCAAGCACAAAACCGCCAAGCAAGGGTGCAAGCGCAAAACCTAATGAATAAAATGAAGCTGCGCCAAAGTAAGCTCCACGCAAATGAGCTGGAGCCAGTCGGTCGATATGAACATTCATCGTTGGAAATAAAATTGCTTCAGCAATACTCATCACTAAAACGGCACCTATCCACCCCCAGAAAAAATCAAGTGGGTTAATCGCAAACCAAGCTTGTGAAGCGGCCAATAGGAGCAAGCCAATTTGTATACGACTTTCTAGTGCCATAGAAGCCATCATTTTTAATAGAATAAACTGGCAGCAAATAATTAATAACGAGTTAGCGCCAATCATTGCAGAAATTAAGAAGACAAGATCAGGCACTTCAGCGCGGGTTAGATATTGAATTAACGATGAGTCCATTTGCCCGTAGATGAACATACAAATGATGTTAGCAAATATGAGGCATTGTAATAATTTGTCTTGCATTAAAATACTGAGGGTAGTTTTAAAGCTACTATCGGGTGCCTTGACAGTTTTCGGCTGACTTTCATCATTGTTAGTATGACTTTTCCCCAGCTCGACTTTGCCATGGGCTTTAAAACCAAAATTAAGCACGACGAGTAAACCAGCAAAAGCGCCAGCCGTTATATAAAAGCTAGACTGCTCTCCGGTTAACCCAAACCACACACCGGCCATAGGTCCAATGGCCGCTCCTGCATTAACAACAAAATATCGCATTTGCATAGCCAATTCGCGGGTTTGGCTATCAGGCACAATATCGCCGATCAATGCTGAAGTTGGTGGTTCCCATAAGGCTTTAGCAATTGAGCATAACGTAATAACAATAACGTATTCCGCTAACGTGTTTGCTTGTGCTAAGTAAGTAAATGCAAAAACGTACAAAATACCACTGGTGTACATTAATTGATGTCGACCTAATTTGTCGGATAATGTACCGCCAATGAAACCAATAAACACTGAAATTAAAGCGGCAAAAGACAAAATCATGCCAACTTCTGTTGCCGAGATACCAAAGCGTTTATACAAAATAATTGAAAGAAATGGCCACACCATGTAAAAACTACCACGGGTAATAAAAGCACCAAATAAAATGATCCACAACAGAGGTGGAAATTGTTTTATTCGCTTTAATGACACATCGCTTTGCATTTATGTTCTCTTTTAATGTACTGGACGTTATTTAGTAAGGATGAATGAAGCTATTGCTGATATTATGAAGGGGAATATCACAGGGTAAACTTTACTTTAATACTTAAAATCAATATAACAGACTCAAACTTTAATTGTTGAGCCAATACGTAACAAATAATGACACAATACAGCGCCCTACTGCCAGCTAAAATCACCTCAAACGAAAGTAATGTAAAAGACCAAGCTATTGGCATATTCGACTCGGGAGTGGGCGGCTTATCGATAGCTAAATGTATTCATCAACACTTACCTAATGAAAGTCTAATTTATGTTGCTGATAGCCTATTTGCTCCATACGGGGATAAATCATCAGCCGTCATTATAGAACGGGTTAATAAACTTGCTGATTGGCTAATTAAACAAAATGTTAAAGCGATTGTTGTTGCCTGTAATACCGCGACCGTTATTGCTATCGATCAATTGCGTTCAAGGGTCAATATTCCCATTATTGGTGTTGAGCCCGCGATAAAACCCGCAGCACTACACAGTAAAACACAACGAATTGCCTTACTGGTAACCGAGGCAACCGCTATTAACCATCGCTTTTTAGCACTGGTTAATAAACATAAAAATGGTGCACAAGCCATAATTCAGCCTTGTGCTGGACTTGTTGAACTTATTGAGCAAGGGTTACATGAAAGTAAGCAGTGTCGTCTACTGTTAAACGATTTATTACAACCTTTACTTAAAAATAATATTGATAAGCTCGTTCTTGGTTGTACGCATTACCCTTTTGTTGGCACTATGATACAAGAGATTATCGGTGACAAAATAACGATAATGGAAACCGCACTACCCGTTACCGAACAACTGATTAGACAACTGAGCGATAATAATTTATTAGCAAGTGGAGATCACGTCTTCCAACAAACATTTTTCAGTTCGCAAGTAACACAGCATCAAGAAAAATTAATGTCGACCTTGTTTGAGAAAAAAAGCTCACTTCAGCCACTTCCTCTGTTATAGAGCAACAATTGCCAATTATTTTCGGACGTTTAGCCATCTAGGCGTAAAAAAACTAGAAAATATTCAATCTTGCAGTTAGAATGACTTCAATTACAAAATATCTTTAATTTTTATATTTTCCTGAGGTTATATGTCTACTCATTTTTTCACTTCTGAATCAGTTTCTGAAGGTCATCCAGATAAAATCGCCGATCAAATTTCTGATGCGGTACTTGATGCTATTATCGCAAAAGATAAAAACGCTCGTGTTGCCTGTGAAACGATGGTGAAAACAGGTGTAGCTATTATTTCAGGTGAAGTATCCACTACAGCATGGGTTGATTTAGAAACTATTACCCGTAACGTTATCAGCAATATTGGCTATACCTCTTCAGATGTAGGCTTTGATGGCGAAACGTGTGGCATTATGAATTTAATTGGTCAACAGTCTCCTGAGATTGCTCAAGGTGTTGATCGTACGAATCCAGAAGATCAAGGTGCTGGTGATCAAGGTTTAATGTTTGGTTATGCAACTAATGAAACTGAAACATTAATGCCTGCCCCTTTATTTTATTCTCACCGCTTAGTAGAACGCCAGGCTGAAATGCGTAAATCAGGTATTTTGCCTTGGTTGCGCCCTGATGCAAAATCTCAAGTAACTTTTATTTATGAAGATAATAAACCAGTAGCGATTGACGCTGTAGTTTTGTCAACTCAACATAATCCAGAGATTTCTCAAGAAGATTTACACGAAGCTATAATGGAAAACATCATAAAAGCGGTGTTACCTGCTGAATTATTAACAAAAGATACTAAGTATTTTATCAACCCAACAGGACGTTTTGTTATTGGCGGACCTGTAGGCGATTGTGGTTTAACCGGTCGTAAAATAATTGTTGATACTTATGGCGGCATGGCTCGACATGGCGGTGGTGCTTTCTCAGGTAAAGATCCATCAAAAGTTGATCGCAGTGCTGCTTATGCTGGCCGTTATGTTGCAAAAAACATTGTTGCTGCTGGTTTAGCTGATCGTTGTGAAATTCAGATTTCATATGCTATTGGTATTGCTGAGCCTACTTCAATTTCAATTGAAACCTTTGATACCGGTAAAGTACCTGAAGCAAAATTGATTGAATTAGTGAGAGAACATTTCGACTTGAGACCTTATGGTATTACTAAGATGCTTGATTTGTTACACCCTATGTATCAAATGACGGCAGCTTACGGACATTTCGGACGTACTCCTGTTGAAGTAACTGTTGGTGATGATACTTTTACCGCTTTCACATGGGAACGCACAGACAAAGCTGACGCGCTTCGCCAAGCAGCTGGTTTATAATAAGAACGCTGCTCATTAGCATCACGAAATTGCCTACATGGATGTAGGTACTTATGATTTATCTGGAACTAAAATCATGACCGTTCATCCTGAACATCGTCGTTCCTTGCCATCCATGGCATCACGACATACCGTTCATCCTGAACATAAAAAGCGACTCATAGAGTCGCTTTTTATTGAAAACAATTAATTATTCACAGTAGTTATTTTTCTGATTGAGCTATTTTACCTGCGACTTTGTCTTTACGTCTTTGCTCAATAACACCTTGAACATGACCACCAATATGTTTTTCACCACGCTGGTTGGCTAAGTTAATCTGGCGTTCGCGCTCTGCAAAACCACTACGTTGCTCATCGGTATATTTATCAAAACAACGATGACAGCTAACACCTTTAACATAATGTTCGTTTTGCTTTTCTTCTTCCGTTATCGGGTAACGACAAGCAAAACATTGATCATACTGTCCTTGCTCTAATCCATGTTTGACTGCAACACGGCTATCAAAAACAAAACATTCGCCTTGCCACATTGATTTATCTTGCTCTACTTCTTCTAAGTATTTAAGTACACCACCTTCAAGGTGATAAACATCTTCAAAACCTTGTTCTTTCAAGTAAGCAGTTGATTTTTCGCAACGAATGCCGCCAGTACAAAACATCGCAACTTTTTTGTGTTTATTTTTATCTAAATTTTTGGCTACATATTCAGGAAACTCACGAAAGGTATCAGTCTTTGGATTCACCGCGTTTTCAAAAGTACCAATTTCAACTTCGTAGTCGTTACGGGTATCAACAAGCAATACTTCAGGGTCTGAAATAAGTGCATTCCAATCTTTCGGTTTTACATAGGTGCCCACGGTTAATAATGGGTCAATACCTTCAACGCCCATGGTCACGATTTCTTTCTTCAATTTAACTTTGCTGCGCTGAAAAGGGTTTTCATCGGCGTATGAATATTTGTGAGACACCTGACCTAAACGTTCATCACCGGAAAGAAAAGCTAATACCTCATCAATACCTAATGCAGTGCCAGCAATCGTGCCGTTAATGCCTTCATTCGCCAGTAATAACGTACCTTTGACGTCGTTATCTAACATTACTGATAATAAAGGAGACTTAAGTTGTTCGAAGTTCTCTAAGCGGACGAATTTATAAAGTGCGCATACTGTGGTGTTTTGCATAATGTTACCCATTGAGCCAGCCAGAACGTAAATCCGGAGCTGTAGATTAATATAAAGCCAACACAAATTAACATGAGTGTTGGCCAAAAGACGCGCATTCTATCAAAAGAATTTATTTAGATAAAGTCCCTATGACTTTTATCAACAATTCTAGAATTGAATTTTTACACCAATAGAAGGAAATGGCTCCATTCCCTCTTCTCCTTCAATTTTATAATTAGTTAAGGTTTCAGTGCCATCTGGTGCATAATAATAGCCAGAAATATTCTCACTGCCCGTTGCGTTTAATAAGGCAAATGTCCACTCAGCTTTATTACCCCAAAGGGTTGTTTTGTAATTAGCCTGAATATCAAGACGATGATATGTTGGGAGTGTTTTAGAATTCAAATCCCCATAAGCAGGAAGGTAAAATCCTTGATGATCAGGGTTATCATATAAACCAACAATCGGGGTATATTTTGCGCCACTTCTAATGCTAAGTTTTACGCCAAAATCCCATTTTTCATTCCATTTATAGTTTGCCACCATATTAGCTAGCAACGGAGTATCTAAATAATACTCAGTCGTGACTTTTGTAAAATCATCAGTTCGGTCACTCTTAGACCAGCTCAATGATGCCCAACCATACCAACCATCAGCCTCCTCTCTTCTCACAACCCACTCTAAACCTTTAGCAGTTCCCGATAAGTCATTGCTGTAACGTAAATTAGCTTTAATATCGTCTTCATCCAGTGAACGCGCTAAGTCGCCTAAATCTTTATAATACAAATCAATAGAACTCTGCCATAAATCATTGACCTGATAGGTAAAATTCAAAGCGTAGTGTGTTGCTTTAGGTGATTTTAGCTGAGGATTCCCGACTTCTTTTAAGACAGTTTCAAGATCTGGAAATTGATTATAAGTACCTGTTTTGGCTTTTATGGTTAAATCGTTATTTACATACCAGTTAAGCGATACTCGTGGATGAACAAACTCTTGCTCAGTGAAGTCATTATATTCGGCCCGCAAGCCCATTTCTAAAGACCAGTTTTCATCGAACAACCAAATATCATTAAAATAAATAGCACTGTTGTTACTGGTCAGCCCGTCTTTTCCTTGCAGTCGATCTCCTTTTTTGCTTTCACAATCTGGGTCATGATCAGTACAATAATAAGGAATTGCATCAAAGCTATAGGTACTTTCATCATTGCTTAAGTCAATGCCGGTTATCAACTTATGCGAATCAAACCAGTCAATTTGGTAGAGAAACCTAATATTGTAAGATTCACTTTCAAGATTAATAAATTGCCCTTCGCCATAAGATTCTTCAGATTTTTCAATGGTATGTCCTACGGTTAAATGCATTAATCGGCCAGTATCACCATAGTACTGCCATGATATGCCTTGGCTATCAAATTTACTTTTTATTGTTAAGTCACCGATAAAATCCGGATCTATACGGCCTTCTTCTGATGCTTTCGATACATTGATACCACCAACGTCACTTGCGCCTGTTAAGGTAAAAGTTAATTTGTGTTCATCACCAATAAGCCATTGGTATTTACCTTGATAGTCGTCACTCACCGGTGCTTTAAAAACTGTGTAACCATCTTCTTCTTCACCCTCGGATAAAAATAAATGTATTAAGCTTCGGCGATACGATAAATAAAAAGCTTGGTCGTCATTAATGCCGCTTTCAATCATTACGCCTGTTTTCATGAAACTCGCATCAAGGATAGTAGTGAAATCTTGATTACGAGGGTCGCGTAGTTTTACATCAAAAACACCACCCGTCGCATTGCCGTATTGACTGCCAAAAGCGGCAGGATGAAGAGAAAAGTCGCCGACTACATTTTCATTAAAAATACTATCGCCGAACAGATGGAAAATATATCCCACTGGCATATCATCAATATAAAAAGCATTATCATCAGGTGATGAACCTCGAATTGCCGGCTCTCCGCCATCATCTCCTCCAGCATAAACAACACCAGGCATACTATAAACGGCACTCAGCGGGTCATGATCAAGTCCGGCAATTTTAAAAAGCTTTTGCGTTTCATAGGACACTTCTGAATTTGCCTGATTACGACGAGACTTAACTTCGATAACCTCTATCGGTTCGTCATTAGTCTTTACTGTTTTTGTCTGGAGTTGTTCAAGCTGCTCATTTGAAAAAGCATAAGATGAAACTGATAGTGAAAAAAGCGGAATGAGTGCTAAAGCTACTTTCGTTTTCGATAAACGTCCTTGTTTGATATTCCATATTTTCGACATGTTTAAACCGTTTGATGTAATAGAGTAGAACGCTATTATCATTAACAACACCTGTTTAATTCAGTAACCTTAATGTCTAATAATTGTGAGGTAAATGTCAGTAACTGTAAGAATAAATGGCAAAAAAATGACTTTTCAAATAAATGAAAAGTCATTTTATAATCTAGAACAACAGCTAGTTAATCATTGGGCATATATTTAGCCTATAAAAACTAACTCGCTGTACCTTTAATTTTTTCACGCATACGCTGAATCACCATAAAGAAGTAAGGTACTAATAAGGTCCCCAATATAGTGGCAGCTAACATACCAGAAAGTACCGTAATACCTAAGAATATTCGGCTACTTGCGCCTGCTCCTGAAGACATCACTAAAGGAATAACACCTAAGACAAACGAGAGTGCTGTCATTAATACAGCTCTAAATCTTAACCTTGCGGCATCAAGCGCAGCTTCCATAATACTTTGACCTGCGGCTCGCAGCTCCATGGCAAACTCAACTATAAGAATCGCTGTTTTAGTGGACAAACCTATCAGTAATACTAGTCCGACTTGTGCATAAATATTGTTTTCCATGCCAAGTATATAAAGTGTCAGCATAGAGCCAAATAATGCTAAAGGTACAGCAGCTAGTACTGAGAATGGTATGGTCCAACTTTCGTATTGTGCCACTAAAAATAAGTAAACAAACAGCAAGGCTAAGCCAAATAAAATAGGGGCTAGATTGCCAGCTTCTATCTCTTGTTTAGACTGTCCTGCCCATTCAAAAATATAACCTTGCGGTAAGTTCTCAGCCAACTCCTCCATGATAGCTATCGCCTCACCTGATGAATGGCCAGCGGTTGCTTGCCCAGAGATACTCGCACTACGATATAAATTAAAATGACTGATGCTTGTTGGCCCTAAAATAGGTTCTAACTTCGCCAGTGTTGTTAATGGCACCATTTCTCCATCTTGGTTACGGACAAAGTAATGACGCAAATCAGAAGGGTCTTTTCTAAATTCTGTTTCCGCTTGTATAGTAACTTTATAGGTACGACCAAACTGACTGAAGTCGTTGATGTACATTGATCCTAACTGAGCCTGAAGGGTGATAAATATATCTGACAAAGCCACACCTTGAGCTTTGGCTTTATTTCTATCAACCTCTAAAAAGTATTGCGGCACATTAGCACGATAAGTACTGAATACTCTATTTAACTCAGGGCGCTGATTCGCATCGTATATCAGTCCATTCATCACTTGCGCTAAATCAGTTGGGCTTCGACCTTCACTGTCTTGTAATTTAAATTCAAAACCCGAACTTGTCCCTAAACCAGGAATAGGCGGGGGATTAAAAATCATAATTTGCGCATCAGGCATGGTCCAAAGTTGCCCCATTAAGCGTCGAATAACCTGTCGTAATTGCAGTTCTTTATCCGTTCTCTCTTCCCAGTCTTTTAGCATGATAATGCCCAAACCATTGTTAGAACCTGCGCCACCCAATAGTGAAAATCCTGACACAGTAATAATATCCGAAACCGCAGGATCTGCTTTTATCATCGGCGTAATTTTATCAATAAGGGCCTGTGTTCTATTACTTGAAGCGGCATCTGGTAACTGGATATCAAGGAAAACATACCCTTGGTCTTCACCAGGAACAAAGCCTGTCGGCACTGAAGTGGTTAACCATCCCGTTGCTAAAAACAATAGCCCTACAACAATGCCAACTCGAGCAGCACGCTTTAATAGGAAGTTAACACCTGTGGTATAACTGCCAGTCATCTTTTTAATACCGCGTTCAAAGGGTGATAACCATTTAATTGGTTTCATATTATCTTTATTTAATAAAACTGTACAAAGCGCGGGGCTCAAGGTTAAGGCATTGATAGAAGAGATAATAACGGCGAATGATATGGTTACTGAAAACTGTTTATAGAGTTCACCGGTTATACCCGGCATAAAGGCAACCGGAACAAAAACTGCGAGTAGCACTAAGGTCGTTGCTATGATGGGGCCAGAAACTTGCTCCATGGCTTTTGTAACCGCTTCTTTTATTTCCAGTCGCTCTTCTTTAAGAATTCGTTCGACATTTTCAATAACAATAATGGCGTCATCCACCACAATTCCTATAGCCAGTACCAAACCAAATAAGGTAATCGTGTTAATGGTGTATCCCATCACTAACATAAAAGCAAAGGTACCAATTAACGAAACAGGTATAGCAATAGTCGGGATGAGTGTTGCACGCCAATTTTGTAAAAATAAGAAAACCACTAAAATGACCAAACCAACCGCTTGAAATAAGGTGGTTTTTACTTCTTCAATTGAACGGATAATAAACTCAGTGGTATCGTAAGGAATGACATATTCAAGTCCATCAGGAAAACGCTGTGATAACTTTTTCATTTCTAATTTCACTAACCGGGCAACTTCAGTAGCGTTTGCGCCAGGCAATTGGTATATAACTAAAAATGCAGTTTCTTTGCCATTTAAACGTGCTTTAGTACCATAGTCTTGCGCGCCTAATTCTAAACGGGCAATATCAGATAAACGGACAAAGTTACCGTTTGAACGAGCTCGAATGATAGTAGCACCAAATTCTTCAACTGTTTTTAATCGTCCTTTCGCTTGTATTGAATACTCAAACTGCTGGTTAGGCAATGATGGACTAGCACCTAATTTACCCGCGGCAACAATGAGGTTTTGTTCTTGAAGTGCTTGTTTTACTTCAGTAACGGTGACACCTAATGATGCCATACGGTCAGGTCTTAGCCATGCACGCATGCTATAAGTCATTTCACCCATCACACTAGCTTCTGCAACACCGGGAATACGCCCTAGCGGTTCAGTTAATGAATTGGTTGCATAGTTACTTAAAAATAGTTGGTCGATGCCATCTTGCTCTGAAAATAGATTAATCGCCATTAGCATCGAGCTAGATTTTTTCTTAACCGTTACGCCTTGGCGTGTTACTTCTGAAGGTAAAGAGCTTTGAGCCAGTGCCACTCTATTTTGCACGTTCACTTGTGCCATATCGTCATCTGTGCCCACTTTAAAAAACACAGTAATGGTTGCAGAGCCATTATTTGAAGCCGTTGACTCAATATACATCATATCTTCAACACCATTGATTTTCTCTTCAATGGGACGAATAACAGACTCTTCGACAACTTGCGCACTAGCGCCGGGATAAACAGCTGATATTTGAACTTGCGGTGGTGTTATTTCTGGGTACATATTTACCGGTAGTAACCCCATCGCAATTAAACCGGCTAAGGTAATAACAATAGAAATAACAAAGGCAAACTTAGGTCTTTGAATAAATGTTTTACTGATCATAAATGTGCCCTTACTGCGCTAAAAAGTCAGAAATCGTACCGGTAAGCGGATCAACACGTTTACCGACAGGTTTGACTGCAATACCATTTCTTACTTTTTGTAACCCTTCTACAATCACTTGTTCGTTAGCTTTAACACCAGACTCAACAACCCACATTGCGTTTATTCTTCTTCCCAATGTAACTAAGCGTTGAGAAACTTTATTATCTTCGCTGACAACAAGCACAAACTTTCCTTGTTGATTTTCCTGTACCGCGGCTTGAGGCACTAATGCCATGCTTTCTTTTTTCTTGCCTTCAATGATTAGCGTAACGAACAAACCAGGTAAAATTATGCCGTCTGGGTTATTAAATTTCGCACGTAACTCTACAGTCCCCATACCTTCGTCGATTTTTGTATCAGCGAAAGTTAACAAACCAGATTCGCTATATTTGGTGTTATTAGGTAAACGTAAAGAGATATCAATAGATAAATCTTCAGGTTTTTGGGTATTTTTATGTTTTTGTAAATAAGAAACATAATCACTTTCTTCTACCTGAAAGCTCACATACATAGGGTCAGTTGCCGTTAATGTGGCTAATGCATTACTGGTCGGACCAACAACCGTACCGACATTATAATTAACCTTACCAATACGACCTGAAAATGGTGCTTTGATAATTGCGTAGCTTAAGCTTAATTCTGCTTTTGCTAATGTAGATTCGGCTACCTTAACGGCGGCTTTCGCTTGTGAGTCATTGGTAATTAATTTATCAAGATCAGATTGCGAAATATAACCATCACCGGCGACTTCTCTGCCTCGCTTTAAATCTCGCGCCGCGCCACCTGCGCCAGCAATTTTACTGGTTAAATCAGCTGTAGCCGATTCTAGTGAAGCTTGATAAGCCGCGGGATCAATTTGTAAAAGAATTTGATCTTTTTCAACACTTGAGCCTTCTTCGAAATGGCGTTCAATTAACTCACCTTCAATACGAGCGCGTAAGTCAACTTCTTTTGAAGCGACGGTACGAGCAACAAATTCACGATAACTACCAATTTCATTTACCGTTATTTCATAAACAGAAACTGCTGGAGCAGGAGGAACTTTTTTAACTTGCTCTGCTTGTCCACAACTAACAACACCAAATAAAATTATTGATAATAAAGTGACGCCTAAAAAAGTAGACTTATAGGGTTTTGAAGTTTTTACGAACATCTATATTCTCCGTTAATGATAAGCCAATCAATTATGAAAACAGCTGATCAAAGATAAAGGTAATGAAAAAGTTATTATTGCATTAGATAATAGTTAAATCTGTGTCTAAATGTAATCAAAGCCATGGAATTGATTAATAATTTTTTCAAATAGGCCTTTTTATTCAAATTTAAAGAAATGATAATTGAAATAACCGCAAGTCGCCCTTATATTTCTTCACAAGGTCCTAAAAAATAAATAAAAATGAGCAATCCAAGAATTTATCAAAATCAGCCTCTCGTTATTGGCGAGACGATAACATTAACAGATGACGCCTTTGGCCATACGGTACGTGTTTTACGCTTAAAAGATGGCGATACCCTTACTCTTTTTAATGGTGAGTTATTTAATGATTCATTGGGTGAATATCAAGCCGAGCTAACAAACGTTAGCAAAAAACAGGCACAGGTTGTTATTACGTCGTTCGTTGAAGTAAATAATGAATCGCCGATAAATATTCACTTAGGCCAAGGTATTTCTCGTGGTGATAGAATGGATTTTACTCTGCAAAAATCAGTTGAGCTGGGTATAAATACCATCACACCATTGTTCACTGAACGATGCGGAGTAAAACTCACCGGTGATCGTTTACAGAAAAAAATAGACCAATGGCAAAAAATAGTTATCGGAGCTTGTGAACAAAGTGGACGTTGTACGGTCCCTATTGTTAAGCCTGCTATTTATTTAGATGATTGGCTTGCTGAGCAAAGTTCATCATTAAAGTTAAATTTGCATCCTAAAGCACAGTATTCAATTATGAATTTACCTGAAGATAATCAAGCGGGATCCAACCAACGTGTTAGGTTACTGATAGGCCCTGAGGGCGGTTTAAATGAAAATGAAATTAAAAAAGCCAATGAAGCATCCTATATGGATGTTTTATTAGGACCACGAGTATTGAGAACAGAAACAGCTGCATTAACGGCAATTACCGCATTACAATGTCGTTTTGGCGATATTAAATAGCAACGAACACATTAGGAAACACAAATGACAATTAAACTTGGCGTAGTAATGGACCCGATTTCACAGGTCAATGTAAAGAAAGATTCGTCTATGGCGATGATGTTCGAAGCTCAAAAGCGCGGTTATGAAATTTATTACATGGAAATGAAAGATTTGTACCTTGATCAAGGACAATGTCGGGCAACTGCTCAAAAATTAAAAGTTTTTGACGATACTGAACATTGGTATGAACTTGACGAAGTAAACGATATTGCTGTAGCAGAACTTGACGCAGTATTGATGCGTAAAGATCCTCCTTTCGATACCGAATTTATTTACGCAACTTACATGCTTGAACGTGCTGAAGTTGAAGGCACTTTAATTGTAAACAAACCACAAAGTCTTCGCGATTGTAACGAAAAACTTTTCACCGCTTGGTTTGCAGAATTAACACCAAGAACTTTAGTTACACGCAATAACGATAAAATTCGCGAATTTCACCAACAAGAAAAAGACATTATTATCAAACCTCTCGATGGTATGGGCGGTGCTTCTATTTTTCGCATTAAAGAAAACGATGCTAATGTTGGGGTAATTTTAGAAACACTGACAAACCATGGTAATCAATATGCTATGGTGCAAGAATTCATGCCAGCCATTAAAGATGGCGACAAAAGAATACTTATTGTTAATGGCGAACCTATGCCTTATTGCCTAGCCCGTATTCCTGCACAAGGTGAAACGCGAGGCAATTTAGCTGCAGGCGGTCGTGGTGAAGCACGCCCCCTTAGTCCTACAGATAGGTTAATTGCTGAAACAATTGCTCCTGAATTAAAGAAACGTGGTCTATACTTTGTAGGGTTAGATGTTATTGGTGACAAAGTTACCGAAATTAACGTAACCAGCCCAACCTGTATTCGAGAAATAGAAGCCGCCTATCCTATCAATATCAGCGGTAAATTAATGGATGCAATCGAAGAAAACATTCGTCCTAGAGCGTAAAAACTTTAGTGAAATTTTTTATCACAAAATAAAGTTATTTAATTTCTTATTAGCCGTGATCCTTTTTTATATAAAGATCACAATACCTCTAAAAACAATTATGCATATAGTTTTTAAAACTAAAGATGTAAAAAGGTGAAGGTATGGAAAGCTTAGAAAATCAACTTTTAATCGCAATGCCCGCATTAGATGATGGCTTCTTTAATAAAACCGTTACCTATATCTGTGAGCATAATGAAGAAGGTGCGATGGGTCTTATTATTAACTTACCTGTCAATGTCACGTTGAATGAATTACTCATCCAAATCGATTCTGATAAAGGCGAAGCGCCTGAATTAGGTCAACAAGTGCTAACAGGAGGTCCTGTTTCTCAAGACCGTGGTTTTGTTTTGCACAGCCCACAAGATTGCTGGAAACAATCTTTGACCTTGAGTAAAGAAGTAATGATCACTACCTCTAAAGATATATTAATGTCGTTAGGCACAGATGAAGCGCCAGATAAATATATGGTGACTTTAGGTTACGCGGGATGGGGTCCGGGCCAACTGGAAGAAGAAATAAAAACTAACTCTTGGCTATTAGCCCCTGCCGATGGTGACATTGTTTTTGATACGCCAATAGAACAGCGCTGGAAAAAAGCAACTGAAAAACTAGGTATTGATCTCGCACATTTATCAACTGATATTGGTCATGCTTAAAATTAATAATTAATGATAAGGAAAATAAGTGGCAAATAAAGTAGGTCAACGTACTGTCTTGGGTTTTGATTTTGGTAAAAAATATATTGGTGTTGCTGTCGGGCAAGAACTTACCGGCAGTGCTTCACCCTTAGGCTCCATCAAAGCCAAAGACGGTATTCCGAATGAAATGGAATTAACTAAATTTATTAAAGAATGGCAACCTGATTATTTAGTGGTCGGTTTACCTTTAAATATGGACGGTAGTGAGCAACAACTCACCCTTGACGCGAAAAAATTTGGGAACCGCTTATCCAATAAATTTTCTATAAAAGTAGAATTTCAAGATGAACGTTTAACTACAGCTGATGCGAAAGAACGATTATTTGCCCAGGGTGGTTATCGTAACTTGAAAAAAGATAATATTGATGCAGAATCTGCGAGACTCATTATTGAAAGTTTCTTTGAAGCTCAATATCAATAAACAGCAATTCTGAATAAGCATTGGCTATTAAAATCAAACATCAGATTGGTGGTGTTTGATTCTTGTAATAGCCTGCTGTTACGATTTTTATTTTATTGTAATTTAACCATCTTTGGGTGCTAAACCATCAATAGTAACGCCACTTAATGAACCTGCCCCGCCTTGATCGTTGCTACGCAACTTGATCATCAAGCGCAAATCATTAGGTGAATCCGCATGATGA
>Ga0209396_1001641_pt1 | contig 24397 bp, 18 predicted proteins | sample GOMGulsemesocosm_6_FD_184638 | JGI IMG/M metagenome (GOLD analysis project Ga0209396, IMG submission 184638) | Methane-oxidizing microbial communities from mesocosms in the Gulf of Mexico - GOM8C Gulf of Mexico (SPAdes) (version 2) | ecosystem: Environmental > Aquatic > Marine > Cold seeps... | reverse complement strand
GCATCAGCTTGAGCAACCATTGGTACAGTCATTGCGCCAGCAACTGCTAGAGCGATAATTGACTTTTTCATTTAATTTTCCCCTTAAATATTCAACATACTAGTAGTGAATTTTTTATTTCTAGTTTTCTTTTAATGCGTTATCCAACCTGAGTATAGTCGGTTACACATTTAAAAAATACTATATCTTTAGAATAATTTAAATACAGTTCAAGCATATTTCGCTCAATAACTGTATTTATATTCAATTTGTTACTGCAATGAGCTACTAATCAACCTAAACAAATACTTTTAAATACTTAAGTTAATGTAGGAATAGCTCCTTACATTTATTTGGCAGAATTAAATCATAGGATTATATGCAGTGCAACCCCCTGCAAAAGTTCCCCTTACGTTAAATAATGATTAAGAAATATTCCTATTGCTCTAATAGCGCCAACCACTTCTGCTGCATTCTCTTTTGCGAGACGCTTTCTCTTGTTCCAAGTTGCTGGGCAAATAGTGAAATTCGATACTCCTCAATTAGCCAGCGATACTCTATTAATGCCGGCACTACTTCACTGCGCTCTTCACAAGCTTTAACCCTCTCTAGCCAACGTTTCTCCAACGCATTTACCTGGCCTGTCAGCATCTTCTGCCTGGGAAGCTCACGTTGATACTTTTCCAAGCGCAATTCAATCGCTTTCATATATCTTGTGTATTGTTCTAACTCAGACCACGAGATAAGGGAAAGGTAGTTTTTGTTGAACAACACCTCAAGCTGCTGTTTGATGTCTGAAACAATGGTAATCGTGGTCAGCAGCTGTGAACCACTAAGCACTTTTTGCAACTGATGGTACTGACGATGCAAAGCGTGTACCTGCTCTGCAATCTTGTTTAGCCAATACTGATAATCCGCGAGTACAGCGCTTTGCTCTAATCGCTCTAAAAACGCCTGTTCCGTTCTTGGCAGATTGGTTGTTAAGGCCAAAGTTTCGCGCAAGGCTAATGAATGAATTTCATTCTCGAGCTGCTTTTTGTTGAATTTTTTTCCTAAAAACAGCGTGCTCTCATTTATTTTTGGCACCTTAGAGCGCACTTTTTTCAGCTTTGCTGCCAATTGGTTGCTGGCTAATTGGGTGATGGCCAAGATACTTTTACTGTCCGCGTAACCTTTATTCATGCTCAATACAAGATCAACAGACTCTGCGTTAATCACCAAGGTAGGCCATGCAACCACTTTTATGCCACCTTGCTTTACCTCCACTGATTCCGGCAGAGCACCAAAACTCCAGCGCGTTAATCCTTTTTCGCCCCATTCTTGATCTTTACCTGAGTGCAGCGCGCTGTCAACCAACTGTGAATACTGCAGCGATAGCGCCTCTATGTCTCGCCCTTCGCTGAGCAATTTTTCATCGTTATCCAGTAATTTTATATTAAACAACAAATGCTTATCCAGTGGCGATTGCCCGAACTCAGACAGCTCAAGCTTTACCCCTGTCATTCTCAACAAATGGCGAGACAGCTGCTCTATTAAACTACCTCCGGCGTAATTGGCACTTTCCACAAAGGCATTTACATAATCAGGAATAGGTACAAAGTGCTTGCGCCGCGCTTTAGGCAGCGCTTTAAGCAACGCAATACAGCGCTCTTTCAGCATCCCGGGCACTAACCACTCAAGCCTCTCGCGGGAGAACTGCTTTAACAGCGCCACCGGTAAATGTAAAGATACACCATCATCGGGACTGGTTGGATCAAAATGGTAGCTCAGTTTTAAGCTTATGCCTTTAAACTCAATACTATTGGGGTAATCATAGTCACTGATGTGACTACTAGAGCGCTGCAGTATATCCGACTCTTGCAGAAATAATGCTTTAGGCTGCTCCCGCTCTAACTGCTTGCGCCACTTTTCAAACCCAGCGCCATTAACAATCGGCTTAACACTGAGCTCTTTGATCTTTTGCTCATAAAACTCGTACAACGTCTCCTCATCAACCAACAAGTCTCTTCTTCTTGACTTAGCTTCAAGATGCTCGACGTGATCAAGCAGCTGTTGATTATGTCGGAAAAATGGCGCCTTTGTTTGATAGTGCCCCTCCACTAATGCAGAGCGTATAAAAATCTGCTGGGACAATTCTGGCTCTATGCTGCCATAATTTACCCGTCTTTTTTGAATAATCGTCAAACCAAACAGTACTACTTGCTCATAGGCACTGACTTGCGCCTGTTTTTTCTCCCATTTAGGCTCCAAATAACTGCGCTTGACTAAATTCATGGCCAGCGGCTCAAGCCATAACGGATCAATTTTTGCAGCGACGCGACCAAATAGCTTCGACGTTTCCACCAATTCGCTAACCATCAGCCATTTCGCGCTCTTCTTATATTGCACTGAGCCTGGAAATATAAAGAATCTGCGGTTTCTCGCTCCGAGAAACTCTTTATTTTCTTGCTTAAAGCCAATGTGACTTAACAAACCAGACAATAGCGAAACATGCACCGCTTGATAGCTTGCCTCCGTCTCCGTAGCTGTATAACCCAAACCTTTACAGGCCAAGTGGAGCTGGCGGTGCACATCCCGCCACTCTCGCATGCGCATAAACGACAGAAAACTCTTAGTACAATGCTTGCGTAATTGATTGGAGGAAAGCGTTTGCCTGCGCTCTTCATAGTGATTAAAAAGATTGACGAAACCGACAAAATCGGAGTCCTCATCTTGATGCTCTTTATGGGCTGCATCTGCCGCCTGCTGCTTATCTAGAGGCCGCTCTTTGGGATCCTGCACACTCAGCGCACTGGCGATGATGAGCACTTCTTTGAGCGCCCCTTGCCGATTCGCCTCAATCAACATCCGCCCTATTCGCGGATCCACCGGCAACTTGGCCAACTCGCGCCCCTGGGGTGTCATTTTCTTTTGCTTGTTAACCGCCCCTAACTCCTCAAGCAATTTAAAGCCATCGTTTATAAAACGGCTATCAGGTGGGTCGATAAACGGAAAGAGACCTATGTCACCTAACTTAAGGTTAAGCATCTGTAGGATAACGGCCGCCAAGTTTGTTCGCCTTATCTCAGCATCGGTGAACTCAGAGCGCCCCTCATAATCTTCCTTCGAATAGAGTCTAATGCAAGTGCCTGGCGCGATCCGCCCGCAGCGGCCCGCCCGCTGATTGGCACTCGCTTGGGAAATACTCTCTATCGGCAACCGCTGTACCTTAGAGCGATAACTATATCGAGAAATCCTCGCTACTCCCGTATCAATCACGTAACCAATACCCGGTACTGTCACTGACGTTTCCGCAACGTTAGTAGCCAAGATAATCCGCCGTCCAGTACTGTGGCCAACATTAAAGATACTATTTTGCTCTTTAACACTTAAACGCGCATAGAGCGGAAGTATTTGGGTATCTCTGAACTGGGCTTTTCGCAATGCTTCAGCCGCCTCCCTAATTTCGCGCTCACCACTGAAAAAAGCCAAGATATCTCTAGGCCCATTGACCTTACTCTTTTGCTGAATTTCAAATATTTCAGAGACCGCCTCAACCACTCCCTGTACTTGACTTAGCTCTTTTGTGTTATCTTCATCTCCACTTGAACGCTCTGTTAATAACGGCCTATAGAGCATTTCTACGGGGAAAGTACGACCAGACACTTCTTTGATAGGTGCATTATTAAAATGCTCAGAGAAGCGTTTTAAATCGATGGTGGCAGAGGTAATGATGAGCTTTAGATTAGGCCTTTTTGGCAGTATTCGCTTGATATAACCCAATAGGAAGTCGATATTTAAACTACGTTCGTGTGCTTCATCGAGAATCAACACTTCGTATTTTTCTAGCAGCGGATCATGCTGTGTCTCTGCCAATAAAATTCCGTCTGTCATCAATTTTATAAGAGAAGCATCTGTTACTTGATCAGTAAAACGTACTTGATACCCCACCTTTTGGCCGAGTGTCGTATCAAGCTCTTGTGCTATACGGGTGGCGACGGTTCTTGCGGCCAGTCTTCTGGGTTGTGTATGACCAATTAGGCCACGCGCCCCCAACCCTAGCTGCAAACAAATTTTAGGAAGCTGGGTCGTTTTACCTGAACCTGTTTCACCGGCAATAATAACAACTTGGTTATCGACAATCGTCTGTGCAATTTCATCAGCGTGCTCTGACACTGGTAATTGCGCTAATTTGACCACGCCGATGGAGTCAAGCCGCGTTTTAACGGCACTCGATGAAGCTTCAATCTCATTTATTAGCTGATCTAACATTTTATCAGAGGGCTTGCCCTGCTTTAAGCGCTGCTGATAGTGATCAATTTTATTTCTAAATTTGCGATATTTACTGGTTTCACAATTTTTTAATTGTCGATGTAATTGAGCGATAACAGTCAAAATTCAATCTCAAGATAATATAGTGTAGGAAGGAGCAACTTCAAAAGAAGTTGATTTTAATCGGCCTTTTGCGCCCGAGCAACCATCAGCCTGATCAAAAAAACAGCTGAGGCCTGTAAAAAGTAGCCTAGGAGCCTGTCGGACTACACAATAATCTGCTGCGAAAACTCAGAATTTGGCTATAATTCCTGTTTTTGTTCGCAGCGATCAGTCAAATTCGACAAGCTCCTCGCGACGTTAACTCGAGGACAAAAAATCCGCAAATCCGCAAATAAGTACCACTTAGTGCTGGGTATTTCTGATAAAAACAAGCATTTCAAACTTGTTTTTATCGCTGCATTATAGCCGCAGCTTTTAAGCTTAATGCTCTAACTCACAGAAAAAATCTGTTCAACCAGATCAGCCAACTCAAAGACCGCCAACTCTCCAGTATTAATTTTGTTCCACTTCTCATTATGGGTCAGTGGCTCTGTGGCGATCACTGTCACCTTATCTGTCACCGATGTCTCGTGCTTAAAGTCCACGCTCACATCACTATCTCTTAAGGTCACTTCCCCAAAAGGTGCTTTACGCGTAATCCACCACAGCTTAGTGGTATTGTAGGTAAACAGATATGTTGATTCACCCAACAACATATTAAAAACGCCGAGCGCGCGTAATTTTTCACAACACTGATGTATAAACTCTCGCAATCTTTTATTGTCGCTAGGCTTTTGCGGAAACTCATCTCGCAACTGATCCATCAACCAACAAAAAGCATATTCACTGTCGGTATTCCCGACTGGAAAATAATGCACCAAAGGCCAGTCAAAAACACTTTTATCTAACTGTCCATTATGGGCAAATGTCCACATATACCCCCATAGCTCTCGACTAAAAGGGTGAGTATTTTCAAGATTGACACTCCCCACATTTGCCTGTCGTATATGACTGATCACTTGGGTGCTTTTTATAGGATGCTGAGTAATGAACTGCGCTATCTTCGAGCTACAACTGGGCGCAGGATCATGAAAACTACGCAGGCCTTTCCCTTCATAAAAAGCGATACCCCAACCATCTCTATGAGGACCTGTTTCGCCACCGCGCTGAATTAACCCACTAAAACTAAAACAAATATCCGTAGGGACATTGGCACTCATTCCCAGCAACTCACACATTAAAACTTTAACTCCAACTTTGTTGTATTCTCATCTGTTACTTTGGCTCTTGAAAGCTGTTCGACGTCTTTATCAGCGTCATTTTTTATCTCACCCGACCGCTTCTTTGCGCTTTGCTCAACCGTGACTGTATCAGCCGCTCTATTTCTCCGTGATGACCTTTCATCTAACAGTAGATCTGCTTCTCGACGCTGTTCAGACCTTCTCTCCGACCCTGTTCGTTTTAATTGAGCGCGGGTTGCCAACTTCTTTTTTAATACTGGTGCTTTAGCCTTATCAACAGCCTCATCAAGCTGACTATTATCCGCATCAACAATATCATTTTCAACAGCTTGGGCATCAGACGATTTCATTGGCGCCAAGGTGATTTTATCCGGCAAATCATCAATAAAATCTTGAGAGGTTGCCGCCTCCTGTTCGGTGTTCTCTTGCAGTGTTGCAGGTTTTAGCACCCCACCGCTCTTAACGGGATTTTTTAGTGCTATCATCTTTTGAAAATCAGGCAATTTCAACGGCTGACGCTCACCGATAAACTGAGACTTTGCATCCATGGTCAGCTCGCAGCACTCAACCTTCGCCACCACACGACCCCCACAAGACAAATGTAAATGATCGCAAAAAATTTCTCCTTCAATGAGACCCGATACGGTCACATTTTTCGCTGCAATCTTCCCCTTAACCTCTCCTGTTCGGCCAATTGAGACATTTTCAATCGAAGTGATACCCCCCTCAACACAACCGTCGATATGCAGCTTACCGGTCACACTCATCTCGCCAGATATTTTATTGCCTTTAGCGATGATGGTTAACGCTGTACGCTTTGATTCAGAGGATAGAGATTTTTTAAAGAAGCCCATTTAACTGTTTCCACTTTACTAAATATTTTTTCAAAATTGGCGATATTCCAAGCCGTAAAATCAGCGGGGTCAATCGCTTTAGACAAATACAACAGCTCATAATGAAGGTGCGGACCTGTTGATTTACCGGTATTACCACTTTCAGCTATTTTCTGCCCTTTATGAACATACTCGCCCACTTTTACTTTGTATTTATTAAGATGTGAATAACTGGTTTCGAAGCCAAAGTTGTGCGATATTTTGATAAATTTCCCACTCCCGTTACGCCGCTCGACCGCCACCACCACTCCATCAGCAGGGGCATACACAGCAGTGCCTGTCGACGCTTTATAGTCAATTCCCTTGTGCATTGTTCTGACTTTTTTTATCGGGTGATAACGCATGCCAAAACCATCACTCACACGCAGTGCTTTTATTGGCAATCCGTTTGGAATACTGTTTAACAAAAAGAGCCGCTGCTTGGTCAATATTGACAACCTCTCAAATCGATCTTCACTAGAGTTTGCCGGCAATTGAAAATTTAAAACACGCTCTAGTTCATCCAAGCTTTTATCTAAGGCGGTTAGATTTTTATCTAAAGAGGTATTAATTTTTTCAATCTTGATATTTTCTTGCTGTAGCTTATCTCTCTCTTCTCGTGTTTGCGTCAGAGAGCTTTTAAGTGCCGGGATACTGCCTATATCAACCTTTAATTGATCACGCTCATCTGTCAATGCAGAAAGTGTCTCGTTTAAGATATCAATTCGGCTGTTTTCCTGCGCTAACTTATCCCGCTGGCGAACCACTTTATCAAACACATCACTGAGCTGACTCAATTCATGTTCATATTTTTGTTGCGTCCCTAATAACTCATTGTACTGACCATTAAGATATTGGTGATTTTGTTCCAATTCGCTCAGACTACCGGTGGTTTTTAGCCATTGCCAATTACTCACCGCTAAAATCACCAAAACCGACAGCACTAACACCAGTGTTAAATAGCGAGAAATTTTGCTCATCGAAAATTGTCTCGAACCAGCCCCTGTTGTCAGGGTAATAACCATATTTGTTTTCAAACTCTAACCTTACCCGTATTTTTCAGAAACTAACTAAAAAGCCCAGCACCACCAGTTCGACAATACTTAGTGTCATATCGACCTGTTCGTAAATCAAGCACTGTTCAGGAATGAACGGGCTGTAAGATTGACGAAAAGTAATTGGCAGCAGGACTATCCCGTAAGTTCCCTTATCTTACGCTCGTCTATAATAACAAAACAGAGCAGACAATATCGTATTAAATTTGCTCGATATATAAGCGATACAGCTTGAAAAGCCAGCTAAAAACACTCTTGAGCGAGTGTTTGAATGGTCTTAATGGATATTACTGACAAAGTGCTAACAATAGATGCTGTGCACTACTTCTCTAACTGGTAACAAGGCACATATCTTTCATGATCTATTTTCATTCTGCGCTGTTTGACAAAAGCCGCCAGTAACTTGTCCATTTTATCCATCAACTGAGCATCTCCGGATAACTTATAAGGCCCTTTAGCAGCAATAGCTTTCACCGCAGGCTCTTTTACATTACCCGCTACAATCCCCGACATAGCCCGACGCAATTGTGCAGCTAAGATATAGTCCTGTTGATCACAGTGTAAATCTAAACCAGCCATTGCCTCATGCGTCGGATCAAACGGTTCCTGAAACTCGCTGGGAATATGCAACTGCCAATTAAAATGAAATGATCCACCACAATCTCGACGATGCGTATGAACTTGCTGAAGTTTTTCTTGCACCGCTAAGGCAACGGCTTTTGGATCGTCAATAATTATTTGATAGCGTTCACTGGCGGCTTGGCCGAGTGTTGATTTAATAAAGGCATCTATTTGCTCAAAGTAAGCTTGTGATCCATCGGGCCCGGTAAAAATAAAAGGATACGGTGTCTCTTTATTTTTAGGGTGCAGCAAAATACCCAGCATGTATAAAATTTCTTCAGCGGTACCCGCACCACCTGGAAAAACGATGATGGCATGACCCAATCTAACAAAAGCTTCCAGTCTTTTCTCGATATCAGGGAAAATCACTAACTCATTGACAATCGGGTTAGGGGATTCTGCAGCGATAATACCCGGCTCTGTCAAACCGATATATCGGGCATTTTCTATACGCTGCTTCGCATGGCCTATCGTTGCCCCTTTCATTGGCCCTTTCATCGCACCCGGCCCACAGCCGGTACAAATATTTAGCGCCCTTAAACCGAGCTGGTAGCCGACCTGTTTACAATAGTTATACTCATGACGCGCAATAGAATGCCCTCCCCAGCAAACCACCAAATTTGGCTTAATGTTTGGTTTTAACAAATTAGCATGTCGCAGTATATGAAAAACGGTATGAGTCAGTGCTTCTGACGGTGTTTTTAGGGTATTACTTAACGCGAGTTCATCACCGATGTAAATCAAATCTCTCAACACCGAAAAAAGGTGTTCGCGGATCCCTAGTATTATCTCTCCATCGACAAATGCATTAACCGGTGCATTGCTCAAGTTCAACATAACCCCTTGATGCTTCAGCTCTATCTGTATATCAAAGTCTTTATACATTTCAAGCACATCGGCGGTATTATCGATGTTGCTGCCGGTATTAAGGACAGCCAGTGAACACTGGCGAAACAAATGGTATAAATTATTATTGGTTGCATCTTTTTGTAATTGAGAGACTTCAAACGGGGATAATGTATCTAAACTATCTAAAGGTTTGATACTCGCATTGATAAATTGTTGTGTCGTCATTATTTATTTCTCCTTATAAATCAAAACATCCTGTTTTAACACGGCACTCTTTTCAAAATCATGACAGAACCTAAAAAAGCGAGGGCCAAGCTTGAGCCGCCATACACTTGAAAAACTCGCTTTAACCGGATCACCTCGCACCCAATCATCGCACTACAACATGTACAATCTTGCCTGCGACAACTCTGTCTTATATATGACTGCCTAAAACTTTATTATCAGGTAGACGCAATATTTTACACTTTGTTCAAATTGAAAAATCAATACTCAAGGCATGATTAATAGAGCAGCTAATCTCAATCACATAGTTTTAAAACACTGCTACCAGACACTACGCTCGCGCTAGGTAAAAAAACATTTACCGCTTTGCAGCTGCTTTGAAAGCCGAAACTTTGCGGTAATTTTCGGTTAGTACCTAACTACTGATAAAAACTTAATGCATTTAACAACTTAGGTTAATGTCTACTATAGCCTATAATTTTGTAATGTGACAAGCACCGGGAACCAAGCAAAACAAACTTCAAACATAAACATGTTCTTAAATCCACAATTTAATTAAACTTTAGTCGAAAATAGACACATATCACTTTCCTTTTCTTGTCTTAATCATATAATGCAGTCCTGAAATTCACCGAAACAAGCTAAGCTGAACTAAGTGCTCGGTGACTTTTATGCACTCTAAAGACATCGGTCATCGTACTGCCCATTTATCCTTACTGGCTAGATGAAATAATCATCCGACATCTACTGCATTGAACTATGTTTAATTAACGATGACTTGAAAAATATAGAGTGTACTAAAACGTCTATATACCATGATGTATAAAATGTTTCGCCATAATCAGTGCGAAATTTGTGAGGTTAAAAGCAATGTCTAACAAGAAATTTGATGTACTACTAGTAGGCGCGGGTGCAATGAGCGCAACTTTAGGCGCTTTACTAAGGGAACTAGATCCAGATTTAAGCATAGGAATTGTTGAGCGTCTCGAACACGTTGCAAGCGAGAGCACTGACGGCTGGAATAATGCCGGTACGGGTCACGCGGCGTACTGTGAACTAAACTATACCTCCGAAGATGAAAATGGCAACATTGACATCAGCAAAGCTTTAACCATCAATTCGCAATTTGAGATATCTCTGCAGTTTTGGAGCTACCTAGTAGAACAAGGTAAGTTGCCTCAGCCGGAAGCATTTATCAACCGAACTCCCCACAAAAGCTTTGTATGGGGCGAAACAAACGTTAATTTCTTGCGCAACCGATTCAATAAAATGTCAGCTCACCACCTCTTTGAAGGCATGGAGTTTACCGAGTCTCCGGATATTGTTGAAGAATGGGTTCCTCTGGTCATGCGCGGCCGAGATAAAGAAACACCTATTGCCGCGACAAAAGTCGAGCACGGCAGCGATATAGACTTCGGCGCTGTCGCCCGCAACATGATAGCCAATGTAGCCAAGCAGCCAAATTTTGATTTAATGGTTGGCCACAGTGTAGAAGACTTATCCAAAAATGAAGATGGCAGCTGGACTGTCTCCTTGGAACCTAAAGGCAAAAAGAGCTATAAAGTTGACGCTAAGTTTGTCTTTCTAGGTGCGGGAGGGGCAGCACTGCCGCTACTGCAGAAGTCTGGAATTCCTGAATGTGTAGGCTATGGCGGATTCCCTGTAACAGGTCAATGGCTAGTATGTACCAATCCCGTTATTGTCAGCCAGCATCACGCCAAAGTCTATGGCAAAGCCGCCATCGGCGCCCCTCCTATGTCTGTACCCCACTTAGATACTCGCAACATTGGCGAAACAGAAGCGCTGTTATTTGGCCCGTTTGCAGGATTTACCACAAAATTCCTGAAGAAGGGGTCTGTTATGGATCTCATCAGCAGTATCAAGAGAGGTAACATCAAACCGATGCTCTCTGTGGGCATGAACAACATGGATTTGACTAAGTACCTCATCAGCGAAGTATTCCAATCAGATTCCGAGAGAATGGCGTCACTGAGAGAGTTCTATCCGCAGGCAAAAGACAGTGACTGGTCATTGGCTAATGCCGGCCAGCGAGTACAGATCATCAAAAAAGACAGCGAAGGTAACGGCAAGCTTGAATTTGGCACTGAAATAGTTTCAGCTGCCGATGGTACTCTAGCAGCACTGCTGGGGGCCTCGCCCGGTGCTTCTACTGCTGTTAATACGATGGTATCCGTTATCGAACGCTGCTTTGCAGACAAACTAGAACACGGCGGCTGGCATCAAAAACTGAAAGAGATGATCCCCTCTTACGGCGAATCTTTGATCGATGATGCTGAACTTGCCAAACGCGTGCGAAACTACACTCAAGAAACATTAAAGCTTAAAGCTTAAAGCTTATAGCAGAGACAAATGACTTCACTTGTCTCTGCTACTGTTCTCTTTATTTTCAACAGGCGGTACCAAATCTACCCCTCCATCATGATAAGGATGGCACTTAAGTATTCTGCGCACTCCTAACCAACCCCCTTTAAGCCCACCATGGCGTTCGACAGCCTCTTTTGTATAACCTGAGCAAGTCGGATAAAAACGACAGTTACTACCGATTAATGGACTTATTGCATATCGATATAGGGTAATTATTAGTAAAAAAAACAGCTGAAACAATCGATCTATCGACCTTAATAAAACACCCATATAGCACTCAAAGATTAATTTCTTAGCTAATATTGTACCCTAAGAGCAAAAAAAACCTAGCTTAAGCTAGGTTTTTTTGAGACTCCTTAAAACTTAATCTTGCTTGTGTAAATGCACATCCATCTGTGGGAATGGGATGCTAATACCCGCTTCATCAAAGCGCAACTTAACTTTTTCAGTGGTTTCCCACAGCACATCCCAGTAATCAGCGCTGTTGACCCAAGGGCGAACAATAAAGTTCACACTGCTATCGGCAAGTTCAGACACGGCAATAACAGTGCCGGGGTCTTTTAGAACACGCCCATCTTCTGCAATAATATCTGCAAGTAATTGCTTTGCTTGACGAAGGTCTGCCTCATAACCTATGCCAAACACCATGTCGACACGACGTGTATCTTTTGCTGAGTAGTTAATAATCACGCCACCATAGATAGCACCGTTAGGCACGATAATCGCACGGTTATCGCCTGTGCGCATGCTGGAGTTAAAAATTGATATATCTTCTACAATACCCGACACACCTGCAGCCTCAACGAAGTCTCCCGCTTTAAAAGGTTTAAACAACAACAACATAACACCCGCTGCAAAGTTTTTAAGCGAGTCTTGCAAAGACAATCCAATCGCTAAACCAGCGGCACCGACAATCGCTATCAAAGAGGTGGTATCAACCCCTAGGCGATCTAGGGCGGCTACAATAACAACCAGTAATAACACAGCATTAGAGATAGACAAGATGAAATTAACTAACATCTCATCCATCTTAGAACGTCTTAAGACTTTACCTAACAATCCAACGACCATTTTGATAACAATTTTACCGACGACAAAAATGGCGATTGCAAAAGCAATATTGATAGCCCACGGCACTATATATTCTTCAAACATAATTTAATTGATTCCTTTATTGATAGTGATTTATAACGACCTAAACGTTATTAGATGCTGTGATTGAAACCAGACAAGCCATTCGTTTAAAGCGCGATGCTTATAAAAGTGACAGATAATATTTACGACGACAATCGGGGCCCCACAGCAAACTTTCTTAACACCGCGAATTTGCATTGCGAAGAGGGCATGCTGAATACTTCACAAGAGATCAAAACCCCTAACGCAGCATGCTACGGAGAATCAACCATACTGAATTAGACAGGCCTCATTCATCTCTATTAACTCACAACTTCGGCGCAACTTGTGTTTAACCCGTGACAGTCTTCACGATTTTGCGCAATTCAACTAATTTTATCCGTCATTTTAGCTGCGCAATTATAGTCTGATAACGTTATGACCAACAACCATTTATCACTGATTCAGCTTCAAACACTGCAGGAAATCACCACTACAATTTCAAATCTATAGCCGTCCACCAACTCATGTTAAAAATGTCTTATTAGCCTTTCACTCAATAGCTGTAGCTAACCGATAATGCGCCATATTTTTGTGCTTTTTGCTGTCCCTGAAACTCTTTGCTTCTATAGACTTGGGAATAGCTCAAATTCCAGCGTTTATAAACTACACTCACACCCATTGTGATATCAGCTACAAAGTGCTTTTTTGTAACACTGTGACTATCACTAAAAGTATTGCCATCGAGAAAAATATTATGCGCTACCGCCCTGCCATCTGCCGCTATAAAACCATGCACTCTGATATCACGATGCACCGGATCATTTAGTCCCGGGTTGTTACCCTCACCACCAGGTCGTAAAGTCGACATGCCAAAGTCTTTAGGCAGTGCGCTACCTACTCTCCATTCTGCACCTGCATTAATATAACTGGCAACATTGCCTAAACTTGCTCCCCAATGGGTGATGATGTCGGTATCAATAGTAGAAAATAGCTTTTCCTTGAGAGGCCTAAAACGGCGCTTGCGCTCAAATACCAACTGTACCCCTAACTCATTATCAAGCTGATTGTGCCAGCCGTGAAACCTTTCTATGCCTCTTATATCATGAATCAGATCCTGAGCTTCACGCGCAAATGCTGCAGGCCCCACCACCCCAAGATTCAATTCAAAACTGTGTAGTTTATTGGCCGTTCTCGCTTGATAGCCAACTCCCGCATAAAGCCAGCCAGCATAAGGGCGATCTGTTTCATCCAATACTTGTTTAAATTTATCTTGCGGGGTGAACATCAACTGGCCGAGACTAAACACCATATTTCTATGCACTTTAGCCTGGGTGTCCAAGTCGGGATGAAAGGGCTCTAGTAGCTCGTTGACGCCCTCGATCCAAGCATAGGAGTGCTGCTTATCTTCCAAAAACCGCTGTACATCTTTACTCACCCAAGAAACTCGCATGCCATTGGTGTAATTGAGGTCAGTATCGGCAAATAAATCATTCTCAAAGTGGAAATTAAGCGTCCAGGGGTCTTCACCGGCTAAACTTGGCAGTGAAAGAGTCAACAGCAAACAACAAAAGTAATAACGCATGATCTATTCATCGCCGATAAAAAAAAGCAGATATTAACAGCCAGAATTGGCCGCTACAATAGATAATGCGTAACAACACTGGGCTATTTTTTGTATAATATTATGTTTAATAAATGATTAGGTTAACAAGCAATGACAATTGTCAGCCCAACAGTTATCCCCCCTTCTGCCATCACTGATTCAACTTTTGAATTAACCTATATAATATTCGATGAGTTACTCATTGAAACAGATAAAACCATTCGTCAATACTTGCATTTGCATCAACCAACGCAAACATTGAAGCAAATTGATGAGTGGCTCTCGCCATTATCTGTGACTATTGATAAACACCCAGCTAATATTCACTCTGAGCTAAAAGCGGGACAATTGCTGACGATTAAACTGAAGAATCATTTTGAACAAGCGGTCGATACTCACTGGCAGACTCTCTGGCAAAACGATGAAATATTGGCGCTAAATAAGCCAGCTCCTCTTGCCGTCAGCCGCACCACCCGTAATTTACACGATACTTTGATCGGTTTAGTCCGACGACAAACACCTTATAATAAAGCGCAATTATTACATCGTCTCGATATTGAAACTTCAGGATTAATACTACTGGCTAAAGATAAAAACAGCGACATTAAGTGGAAAAAGGGTCTTAAGTTACTCATCGAGAAAAAGGTTTATCATGCGATCGTCAAAGGCACCCCACCGTGGCGCGAGTTTGTCTGCGATAACCAACTAGCCGAGCGCACTGACAGCCCTATACGCTGTAAAATGTATGTCGTTGATGACAACTTACCCAGCGCTACTTACAAAAAGCCTAAACAGAGTAAAACGATTTTTAAGTGTTTGAAAACTCAAGGTGATTACTCGCTGATTGAGTGTCAATTAATGACCGGGCGAAAGCATCAGATACGCGCTCACTTGGCCGATATAGGATTCCCCATTGTCGGCGATAAAATATACGCCCACCGTGGTAAGTATTTCTTAAAAAGGCTTGAAACGGATGCAGGATTAAACATTGCTGACTATCAAATACTCGGTGCTAAAAATCATTTACTGCGCGCTGTTGAATTAGGCCTGCGGCTATCTCCAAAAGAAGATTTAACGAAGATACATTGCCCAAGTTTTTCAGAAAACATCTATCACGACCTCTTTAATCTTGAAAATAATGATATTTGAGAATAATTTATTTTTGGCATGCTTAAGGTACGGGATTAGGTATCGGAGTTAGACAATCATATAAGCTATTGAGCAATTAATGGATAGACTACGCAAAATCTCAACAACCGCTTTAGCGAGTTTTATCGGCGCATCAGCGCATCGTGAAAACAACTCTATAGTGCAAGCGAAGTACTGCAAGCAATAGCTATTGAGCTAGGTAGCAGCGAACAAGTCCCAAACGCCCCTGCCGAGCAAGATAGTAAGTGAATGGGGCAATAGTGACAGGCGGGCAGGTTGCCCGGCGAAAACCATTAACCAAAAGCGCGAACTATCCCGTCCCCCCGTAGCGTGCTAATGCTTTTAAAGAAGCTAAGCGGACAATATAGATGAAACTTGTTTCATCTTTATTGACTTTGTAAATCGCTTGCCAAGGACTCACCATTTTCAGCCATTCTTTCGCGGACTTAACCGCATCGTTATTCACAGGGAAAACTTGGCGACTTATTCGCAGCTTCCCTACTAGTATCGAGTAGCGCTCAGCGCTATTTATTAAACGATTCGCAGTTGGGAGCTATTTATGAGTGGCAGCTAGCAGATTAATATATACTTAATTTAAAATGAACAAATTTACAAAAAAGCTTCTTATAACCATCATATTAGCACCACTTGCAGATAGTCATTGAGAAACCGCCCATAGATCCTATACTATGTTTTCAAAATAATAAGAGAGTGTTCGATTCATTTATCTGTTCTCTCATCTAACTTTGGAGAGTCTCAATGGGCCTACCCAAAATAATAGCTAAGCTAAGCCCTTTAATGTTAATTTTCACTGTCACCACTAGCACTGTGTCTTTGGCTAATGAGCTAATTGTCACAGGCCCAAATTATGGCGCACCAAAGTACTATCTAGAAAATGGTCAAGCCAAAGGCTTTGTTGTTGATATTACTCGCTGGGTACTAGAAGACCTAAATCAAGCGTATATAATAAAACTACTACCTTGGAATAGAGCTTACAACAACGCGCTAAAAGCCAAGATGGCGGTGATAGGGCTCTCTAAAAATTCATCAAGGATCAAAATTTTTGACTACTCTGACGCTATTTATTTCGGCGATTTAATGATAGTGGTTAAAAAAGGCCAGGAGTTCGCTTATCAAGCCGTCGCTGATTTACAGGGAATGCAGGTTGGTGCGAGTCACGGAGCCTCCTATGGCGATGTATTTGATAACGCTGTAAGTCAAGGTGTATTCCAAGTACGATCTTTTGAAAACGCAACAACAGGACTCAAGTTACTGTTAAACGGAAGAATAGACGCTGTGCTTCTAGGACCTGGAACTCAGGGCTTAAAACGTCATGTCAATAGCGACGATCAATTAGATATAAACCAGTTTTCAATTTTGAAAATACCATTTAAACGCGATGCAAAGTATCTTGGAATCCATAAGTCAAAAAACATGCAACCTTTTATAAAACGTTTTAATCAGTCACTCAAAAAAGCGCAAAAAAGTGGTGTGGTTGAAAAAATACTGGATCGCTATGAAGCCCCCTTGTGAAAAAATCTGATCGTTAAGAGCGCTAGAACAGACCGTTTTCAATAGTAATTTTCAGTCAATATTACGACTAACGGGACAGGATCAAGTACCAGGGTATTGGAAAATACAAAAGATTGTAGCAATACTTATGGTATTACCAGGCCTCGCCTATCTATAATAAAAACTTCTATAAACAGACTCTTTCCCACATTACTTTGTAATATGCGTTATGCCAGTTCCAAATAACCAAGAGCTGTGTTAATTTTAAACTCATTTTAAGTATATTCCTCAGTTACAAATATCACAGGCTCCACTTTTTATGCTATCTATACTCCACAGCTATCTATCGACTCTTACCACATCAACTATTAAGGTCAGATTTATTTTTGCTCTGTGTTCCCTTCTCTGCTTTTCTCAATTACAAGCCGCTAATATTTTTATCACCGGTGAGAGTCCTTTTTCTCAGATACATATAAAAGGCGAGATTGTTAAACATGACTACCAAAGAATGTTGAACATCATTAGAAAACACAGCGATATCCCCTATATGTTATCACTTGATTCCAAAGGCGGTAATGTTATGGAAGCTATCAATATTGGGACTTTCGCGCGCAAGTACCTGCTGAGGTTTGAGTCAAGAAAATGTAATAGTGCCTGTCTGCTGATCGTGTTAGGAAGCTTGCATCGCTCAGAGAACAAACGCTCTGTCTTTGGCATCCACCGCCCAAAGTTCAATAGAGAATATTTTGCCAACTTAAATGCAACTGATGCCACCAAGAAGTATCAAAGCCTTAAGAACATAGTAGAAGCTTATATGTTACGTATGGGAGCCTCCAAAGCGTTAGTCACTAAAATGTTCGCAACCCCTTCTAACAGTATGATTTTCTTACAGGCGAGGCAGTTAACAGCCATGCTCAACTCTCCTCCTGAAGGCTATGCTGAATGGATTATTTCAAAGTGCGGTGATGATTTAAACCCACAGCAGCATCAGGATTTAATGGCTTTTTATGCTAATAGATCACTTCTGGGAAATAAATATTTTGAATATTTAGATGCAAAATCTACCCAGTATTTTCACTGTGAGCTGGAAGTAGTAAGAACCGAGCAAGTCAGATTATTCAAAAGCGATTTTCGATTTAACACTTTGCAAATAGGCTCCCAATAAAACTCCCCTAGGCAAGTATTCACACTGAGAAGTTCTGCTGCGTTCGAAAAAACCAACGCTAACGCTGGACCTTATATGTGAGGCTATTGATAACCGCGCGTTAACCAGCAACTTTCTTTGACTGGGACCACTATTGAAGAGGCCTCTGATTAAGACTTATGACTCGTTAAATGTGCTGTAACGTATTGCTAATCGCTACTGTGCAGCGGCTTTTATCGACAGCACATTTCGAACAGAGGGTGCATTTCATCGACTGCGTTGTTTTTTTGAAAGCGTCGGTTTTTTGCGAGCAGGCTTGCCTGTTTTTAAAGTGGTTTTTGCAGCCCCGGATTTTTTAGACTTTGTCGCAAATGTTTTCTTTGCACTACTATTATGTCGCTCTGATGATTTACCTGTTGTTTTACTTGGCGCTTTTCTTGCCGATGGATTCTTTTTGGCAATAGCAGCATTCAACGACTTCGATTTAGCATTGCTTTTTTGCGATTTAGCCTGTTCGGCAGATGAGCTAGATGACTGCGTCAGATCAAGAATAGTCGCCATTTCGCGCTCAGTAAAATCACGCCAGTCGCCGACACTTAAGCCCTTCAGGCTGACATTCATGATACGTGTGCGCTCTAGCTGTTTAACTTGATATCCAAAATGCTCACACATCCGGCGAATCTGCCGATTGAGCCCTTGCACTAAAGTGATTCGAAATGCGTATTGGGATTCTTTAGACACTTTACATTTTTTAGTGACCACGCCTAGTATGGGGACACCCGAACTCATACCTTGTATGAATTGTTCAGTGACAGGCTTATTCACCGTGACAATGTACTCTTTTTCATGGTTATTACCTGCGCGCAGTATCTTATTCACCAAATCGCCATTATTGGTTAAAAAGATCAAACCTTGAGAGTCTTTATCTAGGCGACCAATAGGAAATATTCGCGCACTATGACCGACAAAATCGACGATATTATTGCGCTCATCCCCTTCTGTGGTACTGACCACACCCACCGGTTTATTGAGCGCAATAAGCACTAACAATTCTTCTTCCAACGGTTCTATTTTCTGCCCGTTGACCGACACTTTATCACCGGGGTTTACTCTATCGCCCACTTGCGCGCGTGTGCCATTGATAAACACATTGCCCTGTTCGATAAAGCGATCAGCATCTCTGCGTGAGCACAAACCACTCTGGCTAATGAATTTATTCAAACGGGCGGAAAATAACTCAGACATGCGCGCTAATACTCGATTTTATTGATGAAAGACGACAAATGCGGAATTTTACCTCAACCAAATATTTATTGCTGGATTTTGTTGTACTCATCAGTGCCTAAGACCACGGCCCTAGAAGGATGCAGTATACAAACTATTGGTTTTACTATGAAATTGAATAGAATTAACAGCGTCCATAGTCTTAGTGGAGACCCTTCGAGTCACTGCACAATCTAGCGTGGCGTAAACTGCGCATTGGCGTCAATGATTTAGGGTAAAATTCACTTTGGGTTATTAGTGATTATTGCTAGTATGCCACCCCTTGATATTTTTTGGAGTACTTTGCATGCAGTTTACCGGTAGTGATAACTATGTAGCGACTAATGATTTACAAGTTGCAGTCAATGCGGCGATTACGCTACAGCGCCCGCTACTGATTAAAGGAGAGCCGGGCACCGGAAAAACCATGCTCGCAGAAGAGGTTGCCACTGCACTGAATAAACCGCTGTTGCGCTGGCATATCAAATCGACCACAAAAGCGCAGCAAGGCCTCTATGAATACGATGCTGTATCGCGTTTGCGCGATTCCCAACTAGGGGATGAGCGAGTACACGACATCGCCAATTACATCAAAAAAGGCATGCTTTGGCAGGCATTTTCGGCCGATGAGCAAGTGGTATTATTGATTGATGAAATTGATAAAGCGGACATAGAATTCCCCAATGATCTGCTGGTAGAGCTTGATCAAATGGAATTTAGTGTTTACGAAACTGGCGAGCGTGTAAAAGCCGTACACCGCCCTATTATTATCATTACCTCAAACAATGAAAAAGAGCTGCCCGATGCCTTTCTACGTCGCTGCTTTTTCCACTATATTCAATTCCCAGATCGCGAAACTATGCAACAAATCGTCGATGTACACTACCCGAAATTAAGCACTGCGTTAGTCAAAGAGGCGTTAGATATTTTCTTTGACATTCGCTCTGTCAACGGCATTAAGAAAAAGCCCTCAACCTCTGAACTGATCGACTGGCTGAAGTTGTTGATGGCTGACAGCATCTCTCTTGAGACGTTACAAAATTCAGACAGCACTAGTGCAATCCCCCCATTGCACGGTGCATTGGTTAAAAACGAGCAAGATGTACACATGTTAGAGCGACTGGCCTTTATGTCTCGCCGGCCCGGTCGCTAGCCATGTTGATCGATTTTTTCAACACCTTGCGTAAAGCGGCGATCCCGGTCTCGATTAACGAGCTACTCACGCTACTTGAAGCGATCAAGCAAAAAGTCGTGTTTGCCGATCTCGATCAGTTTTATATCCTGGCGAGAGTTTGCCTAATCAAGGATGAAAAGTACTTCGATCGCTTTGATCAAGCGTTTGCCTACTACTTTAAAGGGATTGAAGTACTAGAGTTATTCCCCAGTAATCAAGTGCCAGAAGACTGGTTAAAAGCGGAGTTCATCAAGCAGCTTAGCGATGAAGACAAAGCGCAAATTGCAGCGCTGGGCGGCCTTGATAAGTTACTAGAGACCCTTGCACAACGCTTTAAAGAGCAGCAAAAACGCCACGCCGGCGGTAACAAATGGATTGGCACCGGCGGTACTTCCCCGTTTGGTCACAGTGGCTATAATCCTGAAGGTATTCGTATCGGTGGGCAAAGTACCCATAAGCGAGCCACTAAAGTGTGGGAGCAACGCCAATTCAAAAATTTAGACGATCAACAGCTATTAGGCACCCGCAACGTAAAAATGGCATTGCGCAAACTGCGCCAGTTTGCCCGTAGTGGCAGCGCAGATGAACTCGATCTTGACGATACTATTCGCAGCACTGCAGATAATGCAGGGCTGTTAGATATAAAGATGGTCCCAGAGCGCCACAATGCCACTAAAGTGCTGTTATTTTTAGATATCGGCGGATCGATGGACCCGTATATTCACTTGTGTGAGCAGTTGTTTAGTGCGGCGCGCAGTGAATTTAAGCATCTTGAGTACTTCTATTTTCACAACTGTGTCTATGAAAAGGTTTGGCGGGATAATAATCGACGTTTCAGCGAGACACTCTCGACGCACGCTGTAATCAACAGCTACGGCGCCGATTATAAGGTCATTTTCATCGGTGATGCGGCGATGTCACCCTATGAACTTTTTAGTCCCTATGGCAGTGTTGAGCACATGAATGAAGAAACGGGAGAAACTTGGCTCGCTAGAATTTTAAACCAATGGGATAAAGCGATTTGGCTTAACCCTATCCCACAAAATCACTGGCAGTATACGCAAACGACAGTGGCGATTGAGCAACAATTACGCGGCAAAATGTATCCACTAACACTGGAGGGGATGAGTGATGGCATTCGCTATTTATCAAAGTAACTAAATGATACTTTTGAAGGTAAGTTTACAATTTTACCCCGAAAAAACTCAACAGCTGTATCGTAGCAAAGTAACAGCCAAGCGTCGCTAAAATCGCCAAGCTGAGACTTAAATAGAAATTCATACCTCGGCTTAGCATCAAAGGCAACGAGACAAACAATGTCAGAGATGGCAGCACCAACCAAAAGACACTGATTGATAGTTCACTGACTTTTTCTATACTTTTTGTATCTATATACAACCAAACGATTGCTAGCACTGAGATCAATGGAACTGAGGCCAATACCGCCGCTAATAGAGAACTTCTTTTAGCTAATTCGCTAATACACACCACCAGCAAAGTTGTCAGGATAATTTTTAACAGGTAATAACTCAAACCAGCCTCCAAGCAGTATTTTTTCTTCGCTTTGCGGTAATGCTTAGATTTAAAACAAGCTAAAACATTGGCCGATAAACAACTTCCCGGCCAATATTACTATGCATATACGCTTTATTTTCAAGTATAGCTAGCGCTAATATATCACCAGCTAAGCCCACATAAATCTAGTAAAAGACCTCATTATAACGACTGCATTAGATAATACTGCGTTAAAAGCCAACTCAATAATGATGAATGAAGTAATGCTGAAATCATCCTGAAAATGCCTATTTACACCAGTAATACCCATAAACAGGGTGACCCTGACTTCGCTTTTTCATCGGTTTTTCCTTGTCTTACCTACATTCGCTAGGTCATGCAGAGCTCTGTGTCTGTCATTTTTAAAATTGCGTGACCACAGTGACACCGGGGTGACTGACTTTATCCATATTGGTCAACACTTCGATTGACTGCTCCAAACTAATAGTGCGTCCCAGCAGTTTTTCAGGCTGTAATTTTCCCGATTGCATCATCGCTAACATCACCCCATAACGATGTGCCTGCATTCCATGGCTGCCGATAATTTCCAGCTCATTGCCAATCACAATATCCATCGGTATGTTAGGGCTAGCTTGATCCGCCAATAACAACCCCACTTGAATGTGCTTGCCCTGTTTTCTTAAGCTCTTGATAGAGTTCACACAAGTGATCGGGTGCCCTAGTGCATCTAAAGAGACATGTGCGCCCCCTTGAGTGATCTCTTTTACTGCTTGCGCAACATTGGCCACTTCATTGCCATTAATACAGGCAACCGCCCCTAAAGAGCGTGCCAGTGCCAAGTTCTCTGGTGCTATGTCAATGGCAATTACATTGGCGCCGGCGGCATTGGCTATCATCACAGCAGAGAGACCTACTCCGCCACAGCCGTGTACCGCCACCCACTGTCCAGCACTGACTTGCCCCTGATCAATCACTGCCCGAAAAGAGGTGACAAAACGACAACCCAAACTGGCTGCAGTAGCAAAATCTAAATCTTCAGGTAATGTTACCAAGTTGACATCCGCATAATCGAGCGAGACATACTCGGCAAAAGATCCCCAGTGAGTAAATCCAGGTTGCGTTTGGTTAGAGCACACTTGATGGTTGCCCGCATGGCAATCGCCGCATGAACCGCAAGCGCTGATAAAAGGTACGGTGACTCGCTCACCGACTTTAAAGCGACTAACGTCACTGCCCACAGCTTCTATTATTCCTGAGAACTCATGTCCAGGCACATGCGGTAATTCTATCCCAGCGTCATGTCCCATCCAGCCGTGCCAATCACTACGACATACCCCTGTCGCTTTAACTTTCACTACTACACCGTGAGATTTTGGTGCCGGATCAGCAACATTCATTATTTTTGGCGCACTGGCAAAATTCTCATAAACAACCGCTTTCATAGGCTTCCCTCTTAATTAATCAATACTGCTTATTTTTGTTATATTGTACGATTCATCCATGAAATTACTTTGCTATTTAGCAACTTTTTTCAACCAATAAAGAAAGAATCCACTCAAAAACACCGCAATAAGTAAAGATTCCACACATATATACAAACGAAAAGACAGATAACAATAAAGCATACTTGAAAAACCAATCAATTCTAAATACTCTTTTATGACATAAAAGAGGAGAGCGCGATGCAAGACACCCTAAAAAAAGTCGATATTGATATCTTAAATACTATGCAAAGAGATGGCAGAATCAGCAATGCGAAGCTCGCCAACCAAGTCTCGTTGAGTGAAACCCCTTGCTGGCGGCGTTTAAAGAAACTAGAGGAAGAGGGCTATATTCAAAACTATCAGGCTAACCTCGATCGGCGCAAACTGGGATTCGGGGTAATGGCGTTTGTTCAATTAACGTATACAGAACACGATGCGCAAACCACCGCCGATTTTGAGGCGGTGATTATTAACAGTGAAAATGTGCTGTGTTGTCATAACACCACTGGCGAAGCTGATTTTTTATTGCAAGTGGTTGCTAAAGACTTAGATGATTACAGTTTATTTGTTGAGCAAGTACTGCGTAAATTACCGGGTATCAGCGCTATTCGATCGAACATTTCACTGCGAGAGTTAAAATCATCCAGCCGCTTACCGCTGACATAATGTTAACCTCTAATACAGGATAAACGCTGCTTGCTGCTTCTGACTCATGGCTTATCCCTTACGACTTATCACTTATCACTTATCACTTATCACATATGACTTGTGACTTGTGACTTGTGACTTATGACTTGTGACTTGTGACTTGTGACTTGTGACTTGTGACTTGTGACTTGTGACTTGTGACTTGTGACTTGTGACTTGTGACTTGTGACTTGTGACTTGTGACTTGTGACTTGTGACTTGTGACTTGT
>Ga0209396_1001640_pt1 | contig 24405 bp, 21 predicted proteins | sample GOMGulsemesocosm_6_FD_184638 | JGI IMG/M metagenome (GOLD analysis project Ga0209396, IMG submission 184638) | Methane-oxidizing microbial communities from mesocosms in the Gulf of Mexico - GOM8C Gulf of Mexico (SPAdes) (version 2) | ecosystem: Environmental > Aquatic > Marine > Cold seeps... | reverse complement strand
GACAGATGCACACGAAGCCTTAAGACTCGAAAACTTTTGTATGGCTACTTTTGGTGAGAACAATCAAATTAACGTAACGGCTAACTAAGATTAATGGATTTTTTATATAAACTGAAAAGCAAAGCAGGATTGGCCTATTCAGTGTTATTGTTAGGTTTTTTGTTTTCATTGTTAATAAATATTAACTTTGTTTCTGAACGTGCTGTGTTGTCTTTAACACAGCTGCAAGAAAGACATAGTAAGCTTCAGGCTCAGTCTACTTTTGATAATATTCAACAATTTATTGAAAATCGAGTCAAACTGCTAGCGGAACTTAGTGAGTCTCCCATTGTAACATCGAGTGTTATGGGAGTTGAAATTGCAGCGGCAAACTTAACAGATTTACTGAATGACCGAAAAATATTAGGTTCTAAAGAAAACATATATCTGACAGACTTTACCGGTGAGTTAATTTACCCAAAAATATCAGCTGAATTTTCTTCTCCACCGTTATTGGAAACAACCATTGAGAAAATAGTGGCACAAGAATTCCCACTTGTTTTAACGATTATTAAAGACGCCGAGCAACATTATTTTAGCCTGGCAAAACCAGTGAAATATAATAATTATGTAGAAGGCATTATTAGCTTTGATATCGTCAGTCATTCCATTGAAAAGCTGTTAGTGGAATTAACAAAAGATAATGATTATGCGATCAGTTTTGTTAATAACAGTGATTTAATTTTCCAAACAGCACCATTAAAGGGTTACTCCTTCACATCTAAACACCCTATTGCTAATACAACAATGGAGTTGAATTTTTATACTTCAACCGGTCAACTGCAAGAGGAGAAAGAGCAGTATGTCTGGCAAATAGGTAGCACGCTAACTTTGACTACCTTGTGTGCTTTTATACTATTAGCTTTTTTAATTCGTTCATTACTGATTAATCCCTTAGAAAAACTTGCCATATCTGAAAGAAAAATTAAACAAAGCGAAGAAAGATATCAGCTCGCTATACAAGGCAGTAATGATGGTATTTGGGATTGGAATATAGAAGAAAAAGATCTTTATTTATCGCCTAGGTTATCCAGTATGACAGGGTATAAAAGCACTCCTAAGAATCAGGCTATAGAAGAAAGAAGTTTATTTTTTGACTATGTACATCCAGACGATAAAGAAAAAACCCAACAGGCATTACGTGAACACTTTAAAACTGACATCCCTTTAGATGTAGAATATAGAATGTTAGTGGCGGATAGTGATTACAGATACTTTAGAATAAGAGGTATCGCACAAAAAGGGGCTGATGGTAGAGCTATACGCATGGCAGGTTCCTTGTCTGATATTACCGAATTAAAAGAGCAAAGCTTTGCTCTTGAAAAAGCGCTTCAGGAAGCGAAGGGAGCAAATTTAGCTAAAAGCGATTTTTTAGCCAATATGAGTCATGAAATCCGTACCCCAATGAATGGCGTTTTAGGTTCGCTGCAAGTTATGAAACAAGATGACTTGTCTGATTCGTCAAAAGAAATGGTTGAAATGGGTATAACTTCTTCAAAAAATTTACTGTCAATTATCAACGATATTTTAGACTTATCTAAAATTGAATCGAATAATATCAGTTTAGAGTCACTCCCTACCAATATCGTTGAGTTACTCAACTCAATCATTACAGAGCTTAATTTTTTAGCCGAACAAAAAAATATTGGCTTAGTTGTTACGATAGAAAAAGGCATGCATGCTTATTGGTTAGCTGATCCTGTTAGAGTAAGGCAAATTATTTTAAATTTAATCTCTAATGCGATTAAATTTACCCTAAAGGGAGAAGTGAGTATTACACTGGGACAGAAAGGTGGGGCCTTAGTCTTTAAAATTAAAGACACGGGCATTGGCATCCCTGAATCTCAATTGAGTAAATTATTTAATCGTTTTGAACAAGCTGATTCTACCACCACTAGGAACTTTGGCGGCACAGGTTTAGGTTTACCGATTGCTAAGCAATTGTCCAATTTAATGGGAGGCGAGATTACCGTTACCAGTGAAACGCAGATAGGCTCTATCTTTACGGTTGTTTTACCATTAAATAAAGCTGAATTAGCCAATGATGATACAAAGGAATTAACGCAGGTAGAAATGCCGCAAGCAGAAAATATTAATATTCTATTAGCGGAAGATAATAGGATTAATCAGAGAATTTTTACTGCTATTGTAGGCCCGACCAAAGCGAATATCCGTATTGCAAATGATGGTATAGAAGCGATAGACGAGGTTGGTAAGTTTAGACCAGATTTTATTTTTATGGATATTCAGATGCCCAATATGGATGGTGTTCAAGCCTGTGAGGTATTGAAAAGTACTTATCCCAATATTCCTATTATCGCCTTAACAGCCAACGTTATGAAACGTGATATTGATAAATATAAGCAAGCAGGATTTGACCACTGTTTAGGCAAGCCTATTGATGTAAATGAAATATATTCATTGATACAAAGTCTTCTATCCCACTCAATAACGGATAGTCACTAACGCTTGATTTTTTCCTTTAAAATCCAATATCGTCTTGCTTAATTAGCTTATATTCGACATTGAATCATTAATCAGAATAGTGTCTATTGAACTTTCGAGATTATTTTTACAGCTGTATTTAGCTGAGAAAGAATAACAGACCCTAGTTAAAATAACCGGAAATTAACGTGTTAGCAGATAAATATTCTCTAAAGTTAGCCAGCCCGACAGTTGCAGACTTTTTACTATTACGCAAAAAAGTTGGTTGGGGTGAGCTCGAGGCTGACCTCGCACAAAAAAGTATAAACAACAGTTTATTTCACGTCACTATTTATCATGACCAGCAGCTTATCGGTATGGGTCGAGTCGTTGGTGATGGCGCCATGTATTTTTATATTCAAGATGTTGTTGTTGACCCCGACTTTCATAATCAAGGCCTTGGTACAGAGTTAATGGATACCATAGAAGGTTACCTACGTTACACCGCTGATAAAGGTTCCACCATAGGTTTACTAGCCGCCCAAGGAAAAGAAAGTTTTTATGCCCGCTATGGTTATGTTCAAAGACCCAGTAATACCTTAGGCCATGGTATGTGTAAATTTGTATAGGGTTGGCCAATCAGCGCATTAATAATTTAGGACATTTTATGATTGAAAGAAAAGCGGGTATATATGATGGCCGTAACAAGTCATCGGCTTATAAAGACTTAGTGTGGACGGTAGCAACATCATCAGATTTATCTGTTGGCATTGAGCAGCAAACATTACTTACTTTGGCAATTATTGAGGATAACTTGCTTGAGTTAGGCTCAGATAAAAGTCGCATTGTCTCTGCACAAGTATATATCGCTAATATGGCAGAAAAACCATTGATGGATACTGTTTGGAAAAACTGGTTAGGTGATAACCCTCAACATTGGCCACAACGTGCATGCTTGGGTGTAAACCTTGAAGGTGATGTCTTGATTGAGGTGACTGTCACCGCTGTTCGTACTGTTTAGTAGTGAATAATTTGTCGAAGTTAGCCCAATGAATAAGCTTATTAATGCTATTAAAGCGATCAGCACCGAAGATCGCATGTTACCTTTTGCTATTTACTCTTCAATAAGAGAGCAACATTTATTAAATGTGCCCGTGGTAAAGCCATTGTTTATTGCTGTACTTGACGGTGATAAACAACTAGGGACAAAGGGCGAAATACTGTGCCGTGCAGGTGATTTCATTTTTTTGTCGGATAGCCCGGCAATAAACATGCGTAATATCCCCAAAGACAAAGAATATTTTGCTCTGCTAATTGAGTTTGAATATCAAGATTTTATCGGCATTGGTCCACATACCGTTACCGACAAGTCTTTTACTCTTGGAGAAATATCGCTTGCCCTAGAAATGTGTCTACAACAATTTGTTGAATGGTCTATATATTCACCACAAGAAATGTGGGCATTACGTAGAAAAGAGTTACTACAATTACTTTATCATTTAGGCTATAAAGAAATTTTAGCTATGGCTGCGCCGCATAAGTTAGGGCAAAAAGTTCATGCTATTTTGAGTGAGCAACCGTCAACTGAGGTTGCACTTGCGACCATTTGCCAGAAAGTTGCTATGAGCGAGTCGACGATTAGGCGAAAACTATCTGCAGAGGGCACTACAGTGCAGGAGATCAAAGACCAAGTGAAGTTAGGTCTTGGTTTACATTTACTGCAAACAACCACTTATTCTATTGTATTTATTGCTGAGCAGTGTGGTTATCAATCACAGTCGCGCTTTAGCAGTCGCTTTAAAGAACGGTTTGGTCTGACGCCTTCAGCGTTACGTAAAACTAAAACGAAAGGCTAAACAAAAAATTAAGGTGACGGATTAGGGCGAAAAGCTGACGGGATTTAGCCTATAAATGCGCAGACAGATCGGTAAAATACAGTCCTATAGTTACTTACCCAACCGATACAATAAATAAGGAATATGATTATGTTTAAGTCTTTTACTCTCGTTACGTTACTAACGCTAAGTCTTTCATCAGCTGTTTTCGCTGATACTTTTAAATTATCTAGCCAAGATATAGCGGAGGGTAAGTTTATGTCTAAAGCGCAGGAGTTTACCGGTTTTGGTTGTACTGGTGGTGATTTGTCACCGCAACTTAAATGGTCGGGTGCACCTAAAGGTACGAAAAGTTTTGCTATTACTGCCTATGATCCGGATGCGCCAACCGGTAGTGGTTGGTGGCATTGGCAAATCGTTAACATTCCAACCACAGTGACAGAAGTAGCAGCAGGTGCAGGTAGTACTAAAAAAGACTTAGCTCCTGAGGGAAGCATGCAAATACAAAATGATTACGGCAGTCGAGGCTTTGGTGGTGCTTGTCCGCCACAAGGTCATGGGGTGCATCATTACCGCTTTACAGTACATGCGTTATCAGTAGAGAGGCTTGAACTACCATTAGATGCTTCAGGTGCGCTAGCGGGCTATATGATTAATGCTAATACCATTGCAACAAGCACAATAGAGTCTTTATATAAAAGAGATTAAGTAGCAGCTTAATTTTAACTCTAGGTAAAATTGATGAGTGATAGAGTGTGTCACTCATCAACAAGGTGCTTTTTTACTTTATCAGGTTAGACGCCGTTCATATAATTATTAGGCAATGGTAGTGCCGCAACTCCGGAATCAATTGCTGCTTGTGCTACCGCCAAAGCTACGTCTTTACATAAACGAGGGTCCATTGGTCGAGGAATGATATAACCTTTACCAAAAGATAATTGCTTTTCACCACTCGCTGTTAACACACTATCGGGTACTTCTTGCTTAGCAAGTTTTCTAATGGCATGAACAGCGGCTACTTTCATTTCGTTATTAATTTTACGAGCGCGAACATCTAAAGCACCACGGAAAATAAAAGGGAAACATAAAACATTATTGACTTGATTCGGGTAATCAGAGCGTCCTGTTGCCATAATTAAATCACTTCGCACACTGTGAGCAAGTTCAGGGTTAATTTCAGGATCTGGGTTAGAGCAGGCAAATACCACTGGGTTGTCGGCCATTTTTTTTAATTGTTCAGGCGCAAGTAAGTTAGGGCCAGATAAACCTAGGAAAACGTCTGCGCCATCAATAACATCATCTAACGTTCTTTTATCTGTGTTATTGGCGAAACGGGTTTTGTATTCAGATAGGTCATCACGACGAGTATGAATGACTCCTTTAGTGTCTAACATGTAGACTTTTTCACGCATCGCGCCACATTGTATTAATAATTCCATACAAGCAATGGCGGCAGCGCCAGCACCTAAACAAACAATATTAGCGTGTTCTATTTTCTTATTTTGAATTTCTAAGGCATTAATCATGGCTGCAGCCGTTACGATAGCCGTACCATGTTGATCATCATGAAATACAGGGATTTTACAGCGCTCTTTTAATGCCTTTTCAATAATGAAACATTCAGGTGCTTTAATATCTTCTAAGTTGATGCCGCCAAAACTATCAGCAATACAGGCAACGGTATTGATGAATTCTTCAGTCGTTTTATGAGTCACTTCAATATCAAAAGAGTTTATGTCGGCAAAACGTTTAAACAATAATGCTTTCCCTTCCATAACCGGTTTTGATGCCATTGGCCCTAAATTTCCTAAACCTAATACAGCGGTACCATTTGATATCACGGCCACGGTATTACCTTTACCGGTATATTTGTAGACATCATCTGGGTTGTTGGCTATTTCTCTGCATGGCTCGGCTACACCAGGGCTGTATGCTAGTGATAAATCGGTACTCGTTTCAGCGGGAGTGGTAATTGCTACGGCTATTTTACCTGGTGTTGGCAAGGCATGATAATCCAGTGCTGCTTGTTTTAAATCAGACATGTTTGACCTACTTTTTATAGTTTTAAGATTAAGGAATAGTTAAATATTTGTATTATTTACTGTCAGTTAAGAGCGGTACTCAACATGCTGGTTGGGGGTCGCATGCTGAATACCTAAAATCGTTGTTAATAAATCTAAATTGCTGATTTCACTTGCATAAAATTTTGATAAATTGAGTTATGCAGTTATCAATAAGTGAGCTACAGAGGTTTTTTAAGGTGTGTTTAGCCAATGGTGAGCGAACAACTGCACTCATCATTGGTTAAATACTGTGAATAAAACTTAAGCATCTGTGGCAAGAAACACCAAAAATAATGCGTGGTGTTATGCTTGGTAAAGCTAGAAGTGATAGTCAATGTAGCTTTAGCTATAACTATTTATTTACTCAATAGTTATAGCTAATGTACTTTTCAAAAAGGGGTTTATACCCTATTAAAAGCGCCATACAGCTAAGAATTGCACGGTATTATCATCAACACCTTTGGCACCTAACTTATTTTTCCAATATTGGTACTCAATTCCCGCGAATAAACGGTTAGATGGCGTGCCAATCAGCTCCCCAACATCTAGGCGAATTTGTGGTTGGATCAGGATCCAAGATTCGAGCTCTGTAGTGCCAAAGTTATTCACTTGGGTACGACCGTCTATGTACTCTGCGTGTCCTTCAAAGCTCCAACTGGTAGAACCGAGTTTAAAAGGTAAAGCCCAGGCAAAATCGACCATAAAACTAGTGTCTTCGTCGATGATAGAGAAAGGAGCACCGAAGTCGCCCGCTAAAGAAGAGTCAGCACCACTTGCATGAACAAAGGCTGTAATATCAAATTGTGCAAAAGCAAAACCTGGTAAATCTAAAGCTAAACGCATACCAGGTAATACCCAAGAACTGTCTACTTCTGGTGCGTAGTTAAAGCCAGCCACTAAACCTATGTCTTTCACTGGGCCAAAAGATAAGTCACTACCAGTCATGGCACCTAAGCTAAAGTTTGAATACCATTCGCCGTAGAACTCAGCTGAATCAGGCGTACTATTTTTTCCTGAATATTGAGAATGGTCGACGAAGAAGAAATTATCACCGTATTCCCAGCCACCAGCATGTTGAAAGGTAGTAATTGTGCCGGTTGATTTGCCAAAACCGCCTTGAGTTTCAAATTCACCGCCAGCTTGCAGTTGTACTTCCGTATTACTCCAAATTTCGGCTGATGCCATTGGTGCGCTTAATGCCGCTGTTAATGCAAGTGCGGTCAATGATGCTTTAATATTCATAGTGTCTCTCTTAATGTAATTTTTGAATTTATTTTAATTTTAGTTTTAATTCTTTTCAAGATGTCCATGTTTTGACTATTTCCTGTAACTTGACACAAGTGTCAGGTTGCGGTTAACTAAGATACATCAGGTTGTTTTATAAACACAACTAAAAATTAAAATTAAAACTAAATAGAGGGTAAGCAATCATGACTTTTAAATCATTTAATCCACCAGAACGAATTTTAATGGGTCCAGGTCCTTCAGATGTAAGTGCGCGTGTACTTTCAGCACTGGCTAGACCTACAATCGGTCATCTTGACCCACTATTCGTTAATATGATGGATGAAGTAAAAACTTTATTACAATATGCCTTCCAAACTAAAAATGAGTTCACCATTGCTCTATCAGCACCGGGTTCTGCAGGGATGGAAGCATGTTTTGTAAACTTAGTCGAAGCTGGCGATAAAGTCATTGTTTGTCGCAATGGTGTATTTGGTGACCGTATGATTCAAAACGTTACCAGAATCGGTGCAGAGGCCGTAGTGGTTGACTCTCCTTGGGGGCGTGCTGTTGAAACACACAAGGTAAAAGCAGCATTACATGATCATCCTGACGCTAAATTTTTGGCCTTTGTTCATGCTGAAACGTCAACAGGTGCAGTGTCTGATGCTAAAGCCCTATGTAAAATGGCTCAAGAGCATGATTGTTTAACGATTGTTGACGCCGTAACGTCATTAGGTGGAGTAGAACTGAAAGTTGATGAATGGGGCATAGATGCTATCTATTCAGGTACGCAGAAGTGTATGTCTTGTGTACCAGGTATCTCACCTGTCTCTTTTAGTCCTAAGGCGGTAGAAGTAGTACAAAACCGTAAAACCCAGATACAAAGCTGGTTCTTAGATCAAACTTTAGTAATGGGCTACTGGTCAGGTAAGGGGAAACGTAGTTACCACCATACTGCTCCAGTGAACTCTTTATATGCGCTACATGAAGCACTAGTAATGTTGCATGATGAAGGCTTAGAAAACAGCTGGGCACGTCATAGAGCGCAGCATGAGGTGTTAGCTAAAGGATTGAAAGAACTCGGTATTGAGTTTATCGTACCTGAAGAAGAGCGCTTACCACAGCTAAATGCTATCTACATTCCTGATGGCGCTGATGATGCGAAAGTTCGTCATTACTTACTCGAGCATTACAATCTTGAAATTGGTGCTGGTTTAGGCGCGTTTGCAGGTAAGGCATGGCGAATCGGCTTAATGGGACATACTGCTAAAAGCGAAAATGTAGCCTTATGTTTGACTGCTTTAAAGGATGCATTGAACCAATAAAGTTCATTCAGACGTTTCATTAATGAAAAAAGATCACCTATCGGTGGTCTTTTTTTTCGCATTGTGGAATGTAAATCGCCTTTCTAGCTGTTTTTTTCGACGAAGCATTTCATATTGTGAAAAAAGAAGTCTTTGTTCTGGAGGCTTCAGCGACATTTTATAAAGTGAAATAGCATCTATGGATATTTCTTTGTCAGCATTAAGCGCGGTTTAACGGAAATTTAATAGTTAAGAAATGTCTTTTGGGATTTATAAAATGCCTATTTTATGTTGAAATATACCATTAAATAGATAGAAATTTTGTCCAATATTTCCACACGTTTAGAACAAGCAAAGATAATAAAGTGCGCCCTATAGATTAACTAAAGAATCAACACAATCATAGGCTAGATAAATATCAATAAAAAGTTATACTGCTAACTATGTACTTTATAAAAATAATGCTTTTACTTTACGTTTGCTCCTTCTCTGCCTTAGCGCATACGAGTTTACAGGCAGATGATCCTCAAGTGAAAAAGAATAAAGTGATGCTGACAGTGGTTATCGAAGAGATAGGTTACTTTCCGTTTAACTATGAAGAAAATGGAGAAATAAAGGGTTTTTCTATTGATATTCTTGATTATGTTGAAGCTAATTCTAAATATGCTTTTAAATTTATAGCACGCCCTTGGCCAAGAGCGCTTCATCTGGTTGAGCAAGGTCAAGTTGACCTTATACTTACTTTATTCAAAACTCCCAAGCGCGAGCCTATCTATCATTTCATTGAACCGTCTTACGGAAATGAAGTGAATCAATTGTTTACGTTAAATGAAAATACTCTTGAGTTTAATGGCCAATTACAGCAGTTAGCACCATATTCTATCGGTACTACAAGGGAATACTCATATGGTGAAGCTTTTGATCGGGCAAGCTATCTAACTAAATTACCCGCATTAACAGAAGAGGTGTTATTGAAGCTGTTGCTCGGTAAGAGAATAGATATGGCTATTGCCAATCCGCTGATCTTTAATAAAATCATTTCAACAGAGAATGTGGAATCTCAGGTTAAAGCGATAGAACCCTTTGTATCAATTACACCGGTATATATGGCGCTAACAAGAGCAAGAGCAGACTCTCAAGAAATAAATCGAACCATTGGGCAACTTACTCAACAATTAAAAGCCTCTGCTTATTACCAAGAGCTATTAGACAAATACCAACTCAACTTTTAATAATAGCCAATTGGTTAAGCTTATAGCCAGACACCCTGAAAGGAACATCTTCATGTTTCTTTGCTAGATAAGATGAATACATATAAAAAGCGTTAGGTTAAGCCACAGCCTTTTAAGATAATAGCGGTCAGTGATTCAACCACGCTATCAAAGTCACTATCATCCATTGCTTCTTTACCAAAGCCAGCCAGTACTTGTACGTTGAAATCCGCATAATGCTGAGTTGAACTCCAAATTAAAAATAACAAATGGTATGGGTTTATTACGTCGATTTGACCTTGCTCGATCCAAGTTTCAATGACGGTAATTTTTTCATCCAACCACTGTTTGAATTCAGTATGTAAATATTCGGTCAGAATAGGAGCACCATGAATAACCTCACTAGCAAATATTTTAGAACCGTCAGGGTCATGCTTGGCGTGCATGATTTTTTCATGGATATAGGCAGTTAAAACTGTTTTAGGATCGTCATCAACACTTAAGGTATCAAAACTGGTATTCCAGCTAACAATAATCTCATTAAGCAGCTGTTGGTAAAGGTCAGTCTTATCATTGAAGTAATAATGGATATTTGCTCTAGGGATATTTGCGCGTTCGGAGATACGTTTAATCGATGCGCCTTTAAAACCGTGAGTAACAAATTCTGTTTTAGCCGCAGTTAAAATAAGTGCAACATTCTTCTGACGAACTTGCCCTACAGATTCTTTTTTTACCGACACAAATACCTCATAACTTCGTTGATGATGGAGAAAAAGCACTTTATAACAAGTTGCAACATACAGCCATAGCTTTCTGATAAATGAAATCATTAATTGTCGGAAAACAAGGTATTTGGGAAAGTTGTTTATTATGTCAGTTTTATTAAGTTAATGGTCTTGTGTCGGCCGTCAAAAATAATGATAAACGCGTTACCGAATAATTTAATTAACCTTCTACATGCTCACTAATTAGTTTATAAGACTTCCCTATTACTAACAAAGCTGCTGTTTTTCTAGCGAGTATTTACTTTGATTTTTAAGTCAGTTACTATCACCGTCATCAGTTGAAAAAGGCAAACTAAGTAAAAACTTAGGACGCAAAGCCAACGGTCTAAGGAGATATAAAAGTCTCTATGATAGCGTAGCTACTGGCACTGGAATATTTGATAACATTCTCATATCCCCCTAAATAATGTTAAGCATTATTGTCTCTTTCTCTGCGTGCATCCTTAATTAACCACTTATCGTTAGCGAGTCAATTATAAATGGTGTACCCAAAAACTGTTCTGCCAATTAGGTAATACTGTTGGCAAAAAAATGATATCCCTAATTTGATTGCAAGCCGCGTTATTTAACAGTAGATATGAGCTTGCCATAAACATCGATAGGCGCTATTACAGACGTTGATGGAGAGCAATCCAGCAGCACCATTTATCACAAGGAGTAGTAGGTGAATTCAATAATAAGATATTTCATCATAATTATTGTTGCAGTAGTAATGTTTGGCTGTGGCTCTGAACCTAGAGAGAAAGCTGATAATGCTGAAGATGTTGCTATAGCATTTTTTAATGCTATTTATAATCAAAATGATATCAACCAAGCGAAGAAATTTTGTACTACCAATTTTGCTACAGAAATAAGTAAATATGTTACAACCAAAAATGTTGCCCGACGGTTATTCAATATGTCATTTGACTCAGTTGAAATTGATGCTGCTTTAGGTGATCTGAAGGTTAGGGGGGAATTTAAAAACTCAGGGAAATTAACGCTTTTATTTACCGGTTACCGCCAAGAAAAAATATATAAAGAATTGAAAAAAATAAAGTTAATAAAGCAAGGGGATATTTGGTTAATTGATGAGTTATTACCTGATCCTACACCTTATTAATTAAATCTGAGTATGCCTGAGCATTAGAGACCATTTTTATGACTGTCAAAATTACCATACTTATATTTATACTCATCTTATTAGGTGCAATAGTTGATTATGTAAAAGATAGAAGGGAAAAACAACGGCTCAAAAATAAAAAGGAAATAATTAGACTACAGTCAATTATGTTTCGGGTAAAACGCTTACTCAATGGCATTTCACTATTACCGCTAACGGTTGTTAGCACAATAGTTTGTTTAGAAAGAATATTGGTGGCTTTGAATAACTTAATAGCCCTTAAGTCAGCAGGTAATCTTCAAGATGTTAAAGCTGATATACAACGTAGGCTTGCTAATTTTCGGGCCCAATCAACAGACGGGTATATCTATTCGCTATTGCCGATGCCTTATACTGAAAACGAGCTGCAAGCTATGCTTAAGCAAAGCTTGCAGCTCGCAATGATCCTAAAAGTCGATCAACATAAAGGCTACATTCCCGCTAACGTTATTCAAGATGAACTAGAGCAACTCTCTATACTAAAAGAACGATTAATGTCTGCTATTTTTAACAAGCATGCAATGCAAGCATTAGAAAGAAAGCACTACGACAAAGCACTTTCTCTAAATAATCAATCAATTACGATTTTATTGGAGATTAAGAGTAATGATGAAAATGTTGTAGATTTAATTAATATAACGGTCAAGGATATTCAGTTAGTCAATGAGGGGGTCGCTGGAGTCATTCAGGAAAAGAGTCACGACTTTTATGAAAAACATAAAAAAGAAGCTCGACTGCCGGAAGAAGATATACATGAAAGGGACGATGGCTTGGGCCGATTACTTTCTAATTCATATTAGGGTTGTACCAAAGATTACTGTTTCTTTATCGAACGTAGCATGGATGCTGATTATAAGAGAATACACCTATGTATATTCTCTTGAATCCAGTGTCCAAATAGCTGAAATTTATTGAGCAGCTTTAACATCTCGGCGTCTTTGATGTAATAAAGGCTCGGTATAACCACTTGGCTGTTCTTTTCCTTGAAAGATAAGGTCAGCTGCTGCTTTAAAGGCAATGCTACTTTCAAAATCAGTGGCTAGCGCTATATAATCTTTATCCTTGACGTTTTGCTCATCAACAATAGGTGCCATACGTTTTAGTGACTCATGTACTTGGTCTTCGGTAATTATGCCATGTTGAAGCCAGTTACAAACATGTTGGCTTGATATCCTTAAGGTTGCTCTATCTTCCATGCGAGCAATATTATCAATATCTGGTACTTTAGAGCAGCCGATACCTTGATTTACCCAGCGCACAACATAACCTAGTAATCCTTGAATATTATTGTCTAACTCTTTTTGAATAGCTTCCCAGGACAACTTATCTCGATTTTTTAACAAAGGAATCGTTAATAGATCTGCTAAATCATCAATTGCACCAGGTCGAACAAACTCCGCCTGCATAGCACTTTGAATGTCTTGAACATTGACTTTGTGATAGTGCATCACGTGCAATGTTGCTGCTGTAGGAGAGGGAACCCAAGCACAATTGGCACCTGATTGAGGGTGAGCTATTTTACTATTAACCATTTCAGACATTTGGTCTGGTATAGCCCACATGCCTTTACCTATCTGTGCTTTACCTTGTAATCCTGCTTGCAAACCAATTCTGACATTGCGATTTTCATAGGCAGTGATCCATGCTTCATCTTTCATCAAGGCTTTTTGTGCCATTGGCCCAGCTAACATACTGGTATGAATTTCATCACCAGTGCGATCTAAGAAGCCAGTATTAATGAAGGCTAAACGTGTTTGTGCAGCACGGATACACTCTTTTAAGTTGGCTGAAGTACGACGCTCTTCATCCATGATACCCATTTTTATGGTGTTTTGAGTTAATCCTAATTCACGCTCAATTGCACTAAATAAGTCATGGCTAAAAGTGACTTCTTCAGGGCCATGCATTTTAGGCTTTACTATGTAAATGCTGCCTTGTTTAGAGTTTTTAAATTTAGAGGTGCCTTTGATATCGTGCAGTGAAATTAAGCTGGTGATTAGTCCATCAAGAATGCCCTCAGGTACTTTGTTACCATTGGCAGTTACAATGGCATCGGTTGTCATTAGGTGACCAACATTGCGGACAAATTGTAGGCTTCTGCCGGAAAGTGTTATTTCATTTTGTTCGGGCGATAAGTATTTACGATCATGATTCAAAGTGCGGGTAATAGTACGATCGCCCTTTTGAATAATTTCAGCAAGATCACCTTTCATTAAGCCTAACCAGTTACGATAAACAGAAGTTTTGTCGGATGCGTCAACCGCAGCAATTGAATCTTCACAATCTTGAATAGTACTTAGCGCAGACTCTAATACCACGTCTTTAACAAAGGCCGCGTCAGTTTTACCTACTACATTGTCTTTATCTATTTGGATTTCAATGTGCAAGCCATTATGGCGGCATAATAATGCTGAAGGATCATTGGTCGTGCCATTGTAACCAACAAACTGCTCAGCATCTCTTAGCTGAACTTGTTCACCATTAAATAAGTTAACAGTGAATACTTTGTTCACAATATGATAACGCACTGCATCAATATGACTACCACTGGTTAGTGGTAGAGTCTCGTCTAAAAACCTTCGGGCGTAGGCTTGTACTCTACGACCACGAATAGGATTAAAATCTTTCGTTTGTTTGGCACCGTTATCGTTACCAATAACATCGGTGCCATATAAAGCATCATATAAACTTCCCCATCGTGCATTAGCAGCATTCAGAGAAAATCTAGCATTCATCAAGGGCACAACAAGTTGAGGGCCGGCAACAAGCGCAACCTCATCATCAACATTTTTGGTTGAGATAGTAAAATCTGCTTTTTCTTCTACCAGATAACCGATCTCCTTTAAAAACAACTGATAGCGTTGTTGGTCAAAAGGCTGATTAGCGGCATCACTATGCCAGGTATCTATCTGTGCCTGTAAATCTGATCTTTTCGTTAACAGTTGTTCATTGCGAGGAGTAAACTCGGCTAGAACATCAGCAACAGAATCCCAGAAGTGCTCGGCATTAAGATTAAGACCAGGTAGTACTTCATTTTCGACTAAATTAACTAAACAGCCTGCAACTTTATAACCGTGCTTGATGGATTTTTGCTTCATATATTTTACCCTTCTTTTTTCACTTTATCTTAAAACCAAGTCAAATAAATTTTTTCATATTCAGCTAGACTTAAAAGGCTTAGAGGCAAGGCTTTGATTGCAGATAATAGTTATTCTATTGTCAAAATCAGTAACGCAGCATATAAGCCTTTTAAACTCGCCCTTTGGGAGTTTGTCAGCAATTCGATAACGGCACAGAATTTCCTTAATATAGAATGACTATACATAAAAAAATTCTATTTGTTCTCAAACCGCTGACAAGCTCTGAATGGGAACAAACTTACTTGATTTGGTTTAACCATAGAGATAGCGTTAAACGCTCTTCATCGGTCATTTTAGTCTTATTCATAAATGGCATGTCTTTACTGTCAATTACACGTGCTTGAATCCTTGGTGCCCACTGCTTAATTGAAGCAAAATCCGAAAAAACAACGCCTGCTTGTGGTGTTTTAAACATATCATCTGTGGGAGTTTCTGAATGACAGGCACTACAACGAGCTTCAATAATCTGTTGAACTTGTGCAGGATTAACAACTTGTTGTTTTTGCTCGGCTGAAAGTTCAACAGTTTTCGGTGCAATAGCATAAGCGAGCACGATAGTTGCTATGATAGAACCTACTAACACCATCGGCTTTTGCTTGCCAAAATGACGTAAAACAAAGTACTGACGAACAGAAGCGGTGATCAAAATAATGGTCATTAGCACTAACCAGTTAGCACTGTGGTTATAAGTGATTGGATAATGGTTCGAAATCATAATGAATAACACAGGCAATGTGATGTAAGTATTATGAGTAGAGCGTAATTTGGCGTTAAGACCATATTTTGAATCAGGTTTTGAACCTTCTTCTACCGCTTTAACTAACGCACGTTGTGATGGCATGATGCCAAAGAATACGTTACCTGCCATGATGGTACCCAGAATAGCACCCATATGCATGTAAGCCCCACGAGCACTGAATACTTGCGTTAAACCGTAAGATAAAGCCGTAGCAATTGCGAATAAAATAATGGCTAATACTAAGCCATGATCTTTAAGTTTAGTTCTCACTAATAATTCATAACTACCGACACCAATAACAATCGACCCTAAACCTAAGCCAATTGCTTGCCATTGGGTTAAATCTTTCACACGAGGGTCAATTAAATAAGACTCAGCGCCAACATAAAACATCAATGAGAGTAATAAGAAACCTGTAATCCAGGTGGTATAAGCTTCCCACTTAAACCAATGTAGGGTTGTTGGCATTTTAGGTGGTGCTAACTTATATTTAGCGACTTCGTAAAATCCACCACCATGAATCGCCCAAAGATCACCTGAAATACCTTTCTCAGCTTTCCATTCAGGTGGTTTTTCAAGATGGTTATCTAACCAAACAAAGTAAAATGAGGCACCAATCCAGGCGATACCAACGATAAGGTGTGCGAAGCGAATGATTAAGTTTAACCACTCAGTAATATACGGGTCCATAGTCTTTCCTTTTGTACGTTTACTCGTAGTAAGCGTTTTATAATTTTATTGATTAACTAAATTTTGATTAATTATGCTTTTTCATAAAGCATAATTGGTAAGTGATATTGCCTTAGCCCCGCGCTAGGCAACCGCCTGTTATATGTAATACCGATATTTTTATTAGCTTCTTAGTTTAGTAACATTTACTCAGTGAAGCTAATTTACCATTCGTGAATTTGTTGATGACTGAAGCTTGTTAATACAAAGAAGAAGCACTAAATTTATAACTATAAATGAGTACTTCCGATACAGTATTCGAAGATTTCAGGTATTAAATAATGTAATAATTAAACGCGTTCCCCCATGATGTGCGTCGCTTTAACATGCCTGTCGTCACCTAACATACTCAAAACAAATAATTTTTCAGTTAAGGTTTTGCAGCGTTTTATGCGTACATCCATTAAAGGTGTCGCTTGATAATCAAGTACGATAAAGTCAGCTTCAGCACCTTGAGTAAAGTTACCTATAGTGCCTTCTAAATCTAAAGAAACAGCGCCACCTAAAGTAGCTAAATAGAGTGATTTGAATGGACTTAATTTGTCAGTTCGTAATTGCTGTGTCTTATAAGCTTCGTTCAACGTGGTTAACATCGAGAAGCTACTACCAGCACCAATGTCAGTGCCTAAACCAACGTTGACATCAAACTGCTCAGCTTGTTTTAAATTGAAACAACCACTACCTAAAAATAAGTTTGAAGTAGGGCAGAAAGCGATAGCTGAATCCGTTTCACCTAAGCGCTGGCATTCACTGTCATGTAAATGTACACCGTGAGCAAATACACTACGGCGACCTAATAAACTGCTTTTATCGTATACGTCTAGGTAACCGTCACTGTCAGGGAATAAATCACTCACCCATGCAATTTCATCTTTATTTTCAGATAAATGCGTGTGTAGATAAACGCCTGGAAACTCTTTTAATAGTTCACCAGCCATGTTTAGCTGTTCAGTTGAACAAGTTGGGGCAAAACGTGGTGTAACCGCATATTGCAATCGGTCTGTATTGTGCCACTTCTCGATAAGGGCTTTACTGTCGGTATAACCTGATTCTGTGGTATCAGATAAATCGTCAGGACAGTTTTGGTTCATCAATACCTTACCGCAAATCATGCGTAGTTTTTTCTGTTGAGCAATAGTGAAAAATGCTTCAACAGATTCTTTATGTACAGTACCAAACACTAAAGCTGTAGTTGTTCCTGCATCTAATAATTGTGTTAAGAAAAATTCAGCAACACGTTTACCATGCTCAATATCAGCAAATTGTTTTTCTTCAGGGAAGGTGTAGTTTTCTAGCCACTCGAGTAACTGTTCGCCATATGAAGCGATCATTTCAGACTGTGGGTAATGTACATGAGTGTCGATAAAGCCAGGCATAATTAGGCCGTTGTCGTATTGAGTAATACTAACGTCACTTGGTAAGGTTACCAGTAAATCTGAGGCGTTACCGACAACTTCAACTAAGCCATTGTTGATTACTAACAGTCCATCTTCAAAGTATTGGTAACTATCTTCTTCAGCTACTTTTGCGGGATCCGCTAAAAAGTGTAGTACCTCGCCGCGATAGGCTTTACGGCCAGCATTTGTTGGTTTACTTAGTACTTCACTTGTTGAAGATGTATTTGCAGTATTGTTCGACATATTACTAACCTATTACTTATTTATGGTGGTGCTTAAAATTGATTTTGCACGGTCAATGCCGTGCGAATTACTTATGGTTCTGCTATTTATATTAGCTCGCTAAATTGATAATCATTGAGCCGTCGAGCTTTTCAACATCGCAGTTATCACCTTCTCCGCCGCGATCAACTACCAGAAAGTCACTCACTTCATTGAGTGCTAAACAAAAGTGATGCCAAGTACCTTTATGGTAGTTAACACCTTGTTCAGAACTTGCTAAAAACACCTCAATTTTTGAAGTATCTAATTCACCTTTTGGCGCAACTACAACCACATAAGGTTCACTGCCCATAGGAATAAATGCTTGGCTGCCTAAAGGATGGCGCTCCATCATTTCGACAGGTAAAGGAAAAGCCAGTGGGGTGGAACGAAAAATATTAACGATTGTTTTACCTTGTTGATCCGCAACGTCGACGTCAGCTAGGTTGTGGTAACGCATAGTATGACCATCATTAATGGCGAAATGTTCAGCACTTTCGGACACTGAAATTACATCCCCATAAGCAGTAAAGTTCTCTGCCGTTAACTTTTGAGGTACAACATTTATGATAGTCTTCGTCATTTTATCTTCTCGGTATGTTTATATTTTTCTACTGGCTAAAACTGTTTTCTAATTAATCTGCTTGTTTATTACTAAAAAGTAACGACTAGCTACCACGGTATGTTGAGTAGCCATAAGCGGTTAATAACAATGGAATATGGTAATGCGTACCGCTGGCATCGATTTCAAAAACGATATCAACGTATGGGTAAAAGCCCTCTTCTTTGTTTGCTTCAAAGTATTGCGCTGTAGCAAAGTGCATGCGATAAATACCTGCTGGTAATTTTTCACCTTCAGCTAATAAACCCGGTAAACGACCGTCAGTATTAGTAACGCCACCGTTAATTTCTTGCCAACCATCAGCGTTTTTCGAAAATAAAGTAATAGGTACATTTTGCGCAGGTAAACCGCGGGTAGTATCTAATATATGTGTAGTAATTTGACTCATGTTATTTCCTTAATCTATATCGTCACTAATGCTAGTATTGCTACTGCGAATTAGCCTTCAGCGAGTGCTTTATCAATGCGAAGTTGAAAAATTTTACGTTGCTCTTCAGCGGCATTAATTAGCTCTTGTGCCTTATTGTTTGGTAAACGCGCTTGTAATAAATCAGACATTTCTTTAGCACTTTTACCTGTTGCGCAAACAATAAAGATAAAGCCAAATTTTGCTTCGTAATCGCTATTACCTTGAGAAAGTACTTGAAGAACTTCATCATTGGCTTCTTTCACTAAACCTTGTTCATTACCAGCGAGCTCTTTGGTATTGGCATACTTAGCGCGCAAACTACTGACATCACCAATCTTAGGGTGGCCTTCAAATGCTTCTAAATAGTCATTTACTGATAAACCAAGCCAAGCATTATCTGCTGCTTGTCTCATTTCTTGTGCATCAATAAATGGACGCGCGGCAACCATATTGTTTACCCAAGTACTTGAAGTACAACATTGCATAAACGTATGGCTAGCGTCGCTTGCTGGTAACTGGTTTAACTCTTCTAGTATCATTTTCGTTTCCTTTATGTACACTTTTGCATTATTTTCTCTGTAACAGTGGCACTTTAATAAATGCCACTGTTAGCATGTTAGCTAACCTTGGCGGTTACCAAAAACACGCATACGAGAAATACCACCATCAGGGAAGATGCTTAAACGCACATGAGTAAATGGTTGATCTTTTTCTGTGATAATTTCTTTAGTGAATAAATGTTCACGATGAGCATATAACTTAGTACTTGGGATGATTGGTGTCCAAGTAACCTGAGCCGCGTTTTCAGTAAAATCATCGCTATCACTAATGCAACCTTCAAGCATGAAAGTATCAGGGAAGTTGCCTTTAAAGTGACAGGTATCAATGATTACCTTGTTTACGCCACCGGTTGCAGCTAATTTAACAATTGACCAATCTGGGCCTGGATCACGACGACGTTTAGTTTCCCAACCGTCACCCATGTTGGCGCCACGGCCAGGCATGATTAGGTTGTTTTTATCACTGAAGAACATGTCGCTTACTAATAATGCTTTTGCGCCATTTTTAATGGAAGCTAGGTCAATTAGCTCACCGTCAACAAAGTCATTCCAGTTTACATCCGCTTCACCATAAACGCGGAAACGGGCAATACCACCATCAGGGAACATGGTTAAACGCACATGGGTAAAGGCAGTATCATTTTGATTTTCACCGTCAAGAACAAACAAGTTTTGGCTATGCGCTTTAACATCAGTCGCTTCAAAAATAGTTTGCCAAACCGTATTTTCATCGGGTTGCACTTCACTAACACAGGCTTCAACAGAAACTTTTTCTGGTGCGTTACCACGGAAGTAGTTGGTGTCGATATCAAAAGCGCGGATAACACCGCTGATGCCTAAACGGATAATACACCAATCAGAGTCACGACCATTGTTACGGCCATAACTACGACGAGATTCCCAACCGTCCATCCATTTACCACGCTCAGTAAATTTCTCTTCGATAAAAATACCACGACCAATTTTTAATAAGTTTTCCATTTCCGCGAAGAAATCATCACTACATGAAAGTGTTTCTCCACCTACTTTCTCGCTGGCTAAATCAACATAATGTGTTTTTAATTTTTGCTCTAGTACTGCTTCATCTGCCGACAATTTGTTTTGTGCTAACCAATCTTCAATCATTTTTTATCTCCAGTTACTGCATTGTCAGGCAAGTCTTGGTCGACTCTGATACATTGCGTTAATTTTATTTTCTTATTTTTTATTCGTGTTAATAACTCAGTATTTTTTAAAGAGCCTTATAACTGACCTTTTAGTAACGGTCGGCCAATGGGCGAATTAATGAAATTGTCTTGCTGATAAACATGATGGCCACGGACAAAAGTATGGTTAACCTGACCTGTTACCTTACGACCTGCATAGGGAGTAATGTTGTGCTTGTGTTTGATCATCTCAGTAGTAATGGTGTACTCAATATTTGCATCAAAGATGCAGAAATCAGCATGATGACCAACTTTGATTGCACCTTTAATACCATCTAAGCCAGCAAATTTAGCGGTTTCAGCAGACATTAAACGGGCTAGATCTACAAGAGTAAAACCACGGTCTTTGGCTTCAGTCCAAATTAACGGTAGACCAAATTGCAGAGCAGAAATTCCGCCCCAAGCTTTTTCAATATCACCAGTATCGATATGTTTTAACTCAGGCGTACAAGGAGAGTGATCCGAAACGATAAAGTCTAAGCGACCGTCAGAAACGGCTTGCCATAAGTGTTCGCGGTTTTTGTTTTCACGAATAGGTGGACAACATTTAAATAATGTTTTGCCATCAGGAATATTTTCAGAAGCGATAGTTAAGTAGTGCGGACAAGTTTCAGCAGTAAAACGAAGTCCTTCTGATTTTGCTTTCGCGATAGTTGATAGTGCTTCATCTGAAGATAAATGCACGATATGCACTTTGCAGTTATCACCGGCTTCTTTGGATTCACGTGCCATATCAACCATTAACGAGATAGCGTCGTTTTCCCAGCTTTTAGGGCGAGATTCTAAAAATGAGTTGTACTCTTTAGTGATTTCAACATCGTGAAAGCTACCGCAATCTAATTCAGCATGAATAAGGTATGGCACATCATGTTTAGCTAAAATTGGCATAGCAGCGCGCATATCTTTCGCTTCAACTGGCGGGAACTCTTCAATACCAGAATCAATTAAGAAAGACTTAACCCCTAAAACACCAGCGCTAAGTAATTCATCTAAATCATCAATGTTTTGTGGGATAACGCCACCCCAAAAACCACAATCAACCCAAAGTTTGTCGTGCACAGAATCTAATTTTTCTTGAAAAGCCGCTTTAGTGGTTGTTACCGGAATACAGTTTAGTGGCATATCAACAAGGGCAGTAATACCACCCGCGGCAGCAGCTTGAGTGGCGGTATTAAAACCTTCCCACTCAGTACGACCTGGTTCATTAATGTGAACGTGAGAGTCAACAAGCCCAGGCATAATCACTTCATCACCAAAGTCTTTCACTTCACAGCTAAGAGTTTGGCCATGCTGGTGAATAGCAATAGTTATTTCATCTTTAACTTCTATACAAGCTGCGATCATCTTTCCGTCAATAACAACTTGGGTACTTTGTAGAGCAAAATGGGTCACCTTGCTAACTCCTCTAATATAATAAATCTGAACGCTTTAAATGCGTTTTCAAATGGTTTAAATATCCAATAACTTCGTTGCTTTCAATCCCAATAGCCCGCTATTAGTCAATCAAGCGTCTTGTTCTTGAAAATTTATCCTCATTGAATGTTTTAATTTCATTTCAAAAAAGTGAGCCTGAACTCGGTTTAATAAAAATGCCTTAAACCGAGTCAGCTCAGTCAATATGTGCGAGCATATTTTTTCTTTAGCTAGCTAACTTCTTCGTTAACTAAGTTTTTTAATTCTTGCCAGCCAATGCCTCGTTTAGAGCTTTGCGGTTTGGCATCTTTTTGTTTGTTGGCATTCGGATTTGCTTGCTCGGCTAACTGCGCTTGATAAAGCTGAATAATTTCACCAGCCACTGATACGGCAACTTCCATCGGTAATTTTCCTTGAACTTGGGCTAAACCAATAGGGCAGTTCATTCTTGCTACTAAGCTTTGTTCAATATCGCGGTGCTGAAACCTTTGCTGAAAACGACGCCATTTAGTATCTGACGCAATTAAACCTGAATAGGCGAAATCAGCACGTTTTAAAATATTATGACTAATATCAAAATCTAACTGGTGGTTGTGTGTCATCACTATGTAATAACTGTTAGTTGGCATGCTTGCCACTTCTTCTTCTGGATTTTCACTAATCACTGCTGTGACATTTGAATAGCTTTCAACATCATCAGGAAACTGTTCAGCGCGGTTATCTACCCAAGTAATGCTACAAGGTAAACCTGCCAAAATAGGAATAAGCGCTTTACCGACATGACCAGCACCAAATAAGATGATGTTGGCGCCACTGGCACTAAAACACTCAAACAATACGCTAGCATCACCACCACAACATTGACCTAATTGCGCGCCAAGTTGAAAGTGCTCGAGTTGTTGACAAGCGTCACCAGAAGTTAATAACTGATGAGCATATTTGATCACCTTATGTTCAAGGTGACCACCACCTATGGTGTCAAAAATATCATCATGCGTTATCACCATTTTGGTGCCACTGTTACGTGGTGTTGAACCAGTTACACCAACAATTGTTGCAACAACATAGGCTTTACCTTGTTTGTTTAGTTGGTGTACTGCACCGGTCCAATTTAATTTCATGATGATATTCCTACTTATTCCAATTACAGCGTGATTACTTCGCTTCTTGAGCTTTAACGGCTTCCACAGCAAACAATACTCGTTCAGGTGTCGCTGGTGTATCCAGTTTAGGACTTACTTTGTAATCACCTACACTAGCTACAGCATCTTTCAGTGCAGACCATACAGCCATACCTAACATAAACGGTGGCTCACCAACGGCTTTCGAGTTGTAAATAGTGCGCTCTGGGTTTGGTGCATCGGGTACTAAGGCAACGCGGAAATCTTCCGGTGCATCGTTAATCGCTGGGATTTTGTAGGTTGCTGGGTTGTTTGAAAGTAAACGACCTTGTTCATTCCATACGAGTTCTTCAGTAGTTAACCAACCCATACCCTGAACAAAAGCACCTTCGATTTGACCGATATCAATTGCAGGGTTAATTGAAGCACCAACATCTTGTAAGATATCAGTTCGGGTAGTTTTGTACTCACCGGTTAAGGTATCTATGATAACTTCAGAAACACAGGCACCGGTTGCGAAGTAGAAGAACGGACGTCCTTTACCAGCAGCACGATCGTAGTGAATCTTAGGTGTTTTGTAGAAACCTGTAGAAGATAATGAAACACGATTCATGTAAGCAATTTGAGAGAACTCAGCAAAGCTAAATGTTTGCTCACCTACAATGACATTGTTGTTTTCAAAGTGAACTTGTCCAGCTTCAACGTTATATTTTTCACAAGCAAAGTCAATTAGACGTTGTTTGATGGTTTTAGCAGCCGCTTCTGCAGCTTTACCGTTTA